>ERZ809074.458-NODE-458-length-65321-cov-10.868032_pt1 | contig 65321 bp, 58 predicted proteins | sample MGYA00520795_ERZ809074 | MGnify/ENA primary metagenome ERZ809074 (study PRJEB31570, sample SAMEA3212989) | Homo sapiens | biome: human-gut; feature: human gut; material: fecal | place: Sweden | collected 2011 ...
ACAGCCATTCTTCGTAGCTGAGACATTTACAGGAATTCCTGGAAAATATGTACCACTGAAAGAGACAATCCGTGGATTCAAAATGATCATCGACGGAGAAATGGATGAATATCCGGAGGCAGCCTTCTTCAATGTCGGAACAATCGACGAAGTTATCGAGAAAGCAAAGACACTGAAAGACGGAGAGTAAGAGGTGCGTAAACTATGAAAACATTTTGGTTGAAAGTCATAGCCAGTGACCGCGTGGCGTATAACGGACGATGCCAGAAGGTGATTGTACCTGCAGCCGACGGCGGTCAGATGGGAATTCTGGCAGATCATGAGAATATGGTCATAGCAATCGAAGTCGGTGAAGCGAAGATGCAGCTGGAAGACGGAACGTGGGAGACACTTGCCGTTGGAACCGGATTCCTTGAGGTTGTTAACAACCGTGTTACCATGCTGGTACAGACCGCTGAAAAACCGGAAGAAATTGACGCCAGAAGAGCAGAAGAACGGCGTGAAGTCATGGAAGAAAAACTTCGTCAGAAGCAGAGTATCCAGGAATACTATCACACGAAAGCATCCCTGGCAAGAGCCATGAACCGGTTGAAGGTGTCAAGGGAGAAGAATACGAGGATATAATGATGCCAGGGTCAAAAGTCAATAAGCATGTTGTGCTTGCACATAAATGCTTATATGACTTAGTGACCCGCCCGAATATGAGAATAAAAGTGGGGCGCAAGCCACACGATATTCGAATATTGGGTAGGATTGTGGGAGTGCAAAGCACGGAGCAATCCGTGGGCATCATGTAGATACAATAAAAAGAAGTACAGTTCATTGTTTTCAGACATGATGAATTTCGCAGATTTTGCTGCGTTATCTATTAAAATCTGTACGTGCAAACTCGCCTGAGGAACGACTCAGACAGCGCACTTCCAGATTTAATGATGCTTGCAAAATACTGGAAATTACATCAATCATCTGAGAAACAGTGGATTGTATTTTTTTTGTGTGGATGTGGTAAAATAGGGAAATAAGAGAAATGCTACGCAAAGTAGCAGAAAAATGGGTGAATTGAAATCATAACATTCTGATATGGATAAATGCGACCGTTGACAAAGTCGTAAAATTATGCAATAATATTTTTGATTGTAGGCAATGAACATATGTAAGTACAGAAGATGTAGTGAAGCAGAGATGAAGTGTCACCGGCTGAGAGCATTTCACGCGAACCTTTTGGAAATTTCAGTATGGGAGTCTTCTGATGAAAAGCATTTGTCAAAAGTAAGTGCGTTAAGTTGGATGTTCGTGTAGCAGATCGAATACACATAAAAGAGTGCAGAGTTATAAGGACTCTGAAATAGGGTGGTACCGCGAGTAACATCGTCCCTTGTTAATCACAAGTGGCGGTGCTTTTTTTATTTTCAATAAAATGTTTACGTCCAAAGTTAAGCATAATTTCAAAATATGGAATATTTTGAAAGTTAGCTCTGAACAGTAACTTAAAATAAAAAGAGACGCTGAACTTAAAGAGTAGTAGAAAGGGGAATTAGGATGAAAGATAAAATCAACAGTATTTTATCAGAAGTGAAAACTAAGATTTCTGAAGCAGCAAATGAAAATGAACTGCAGAATGTGAAGAATGCATATGTTGGAAAACAGGGTGCGTTAAGTATGTTAATGAAGGAGATGCCGAAGCTTGACGCAGCGCTTCGCCCGGAGATGGGAAAGGTGCTCAACCAGGCTAAGAATCAGGTGACAGAGCTGATCAACTCTAAGAGAACAGAGCTGAAGCTGAAAGCATCTGAGGTTTCACCGGACTTTGACTGTTCTGTACCGGGAATCCTGCCGCCGAACGGAGGACTTCACCCAATCACACAGATGTGCTATGACCTGAACGATGCATTCCGTTCTATGGGATTTGAGATTTTCCAGGAGGATGACATCACAAGTGAGTTATATGCATTTGATAAACTGAACTTCCCTCCGAATCATCCGGCAAGAGAGAGTATGGACACATACTGGCTGGAGGGTCATGACAGTGGAAGCACAAATGAAAAGCTTTGCCTGAGACCACATTTGACAGGAGGAAGTGTCCGTTACATGCAGACACACAAACCGCCGTATCGTTTTGTATATCCGGGACGTGTATATCGTAATGAGACAACAGATTCACATCATGAGAGAGCGTTCTTCCAGTATGAGGCTCTGATCGTGGATAAGGATATCAAGTTCACAGACGGAAAAGTTATGATCCAGAGCATTTTAAGTAAGGTGTTCGGAAGAGATGTTCCGGTAAGAATGCGTTCCGGTTTCTTCCCATTTGTAGAGCCAGGATTTGAGATCGACATGGAGTGTCAGGTGTGCGGCGGAAAAGGCTGCAGCGTATGTAAACATGTGGGCTGGATCGAGGTTATGCCGGGTGGATCCCCACATCCAAATGTACTTCGTGCAGCAGGACTGGATCCGGATGAGTACACAGGTTTCTATGTAAACATTGGTCTGGACAGACTGGTCATGATGCGTTACGGCGTAGATGACGTAAGATTGTTCCACAGTGGCGATTTAAGATTCCTGAGACAGTTCAGATAAGCGGAGGAGAATAAAGATGAAATTATCATTATCATGGATTAAAGATTTTGTAAATATCCCTGAAGATATGGATATGAAACAGCTTGCATATGATCTGACTATGGATACTGTTGAGGTTGAGGACGTCGAGTACCTGGCAGACCGTTTTGACCATATGGTAGTAGGTGTGATCGAGGATATCGAGCCACATCCAAATGCAGATAAGCTTCGTGTCTGCAAAGTAGACATCGGTGACGGTGAGATCAAAGACATCGTCTGCGGTGGTATCAATCTGGAAAAAGGTATGCGTGTTGCCGTATCCTGCCCGGGAGCAATTGTCCGCTGGCATGGTGAGGGAGAGCCTGTTGAGATCAAGAAGTCTAAACTTCGCGGCGTGGCTTCCTACGGAATGATTTGTGCATCTGACGAGATCGGACTGGGAGATCTCTTCCCGGCATCTCAGGAAGCAGAGATTCTTGACCTGTCCGCATTTGATGTACCGGCAGGAACAACTCTGGCAGATGCCCTTGATTTGAACGACGTTCTTCTTGAGATTGATAACAAATCAATGACAAACAGACCGGATCTGTGGGGACACTATGGTATCGCCCGCGAGATCGCAGCATTATACAATTTGCCACTGGCTGAGATCAAGCCATTTGAGACAGATGTACAGTCTGATTTTAATGTAGAGATTGCTGATCCAGACAGATGTCCAAGATATATCGGAGTAGAAATGTCTGGTGTAAATGTAAAAGAGGCACCATATCAGATGCAGAGTAGAATCTGGAAGGTTGGTATGCGTCCAATCAATGCATTGGTTGACATTACAAACTATGTGATGCTCGCAACTGGTAACCCGACACATGCATTTGACGCAGATAACATTTCTGATCACATCGTTGTAAGACATGCAGCAGAAAATGAGAAGTTACTTCTTCTTAATGACAAAGAGCTTTCTCTTTGTACAGATGATCTTGTAATTACAGATTCCGAGGGACCTGTTGCACTGGCCGGTGTTATGGGTGGAGCAAAGGATTCTATCCTGCCTAAGACAGAGCGTGTCATTCTTGAGGTCGCAAACTTCGAGGCAGCAGGAATCAGAAGAACTGCACTTCGTTATGATAACCGTACAGAAGCTTCTTCAAGATATGAAAAAGCTATCGATCCTGAGAGATGCGGCCAGGCACTTGCGCTTTCCATGCAGTATTTCAAAGAGCTGTATCCGGAAATGAAAGTGACAGGTTACTGTGATAAATATGTAAAGAAACTCAAGAGAGCTGAGATTGATGTAAACCTTGTATGGCTTGAGAAGAGACTTGGAAAGCATCTGACAAATGATGAGATCCAGGGCAAGCTTGAGAAACTTGGATTTGATGTACAGATCAATGGTGAGGACATGCACGTTATCGCTCCGACATGGCGTTCTACAGGTGACATTTCCATTAAAGATGATGTAATGGAAGAAGTTGCCAGAATGTATGGATACGACAATTTCGAGCCAACATCATTTACAACAACATTTGACAGTGCAATCAATCAGAAAGATCAGGATCTTGTAAGAAATATGAAAGAGTTCCTTGCAATTCGTTGTGGAATGCAGGAAATCTACACATATCCTTGGGTAAATGATGTATATCTGAATGCAATTATGCAGACGACAGAAGGAATGCTTCGTCTTTCAACACCACCGGCACCGGATCTCAGTTACCTGCGTGCTTCTCTGCTTCCGAACATTTGCGAGGCAGTTGCAAAGAATGAGCGTTACTTCAATGATTTCTCAATCTTTGAGGAAGCTCAGGTATTCCATGATGCGAACTATACTTCACCATACGACAAGTCTGAGTTACTGCCAGAGCAGCGCCGCCATATTGCCGGAGCATTTGCAAGCAGTGTGAAAGATGTGAAAGAGCTCTTCCAGGAAGCAAAAGGTGTTCTGGAGTATATGCCACGTTATACACATCAGGCAGCATTTGAGTTCAGAAAAGAAGAGAAACCAGTATGGGCTGACAATGTAGTATGGCTCAACATTTACCGTGGAGATGAGAAGATTGGTGATATGGGACTTCTGGCTAAGAAGGCATCTATGGACTGCGGAATCAAGAATCTGTCCGTAATGCTCTTTGAATTAGATGTTCTGAAACTGAAACCACTCATTTCCAGAACCAATAAATTCACTCACCTTGCAGCATATCCGGAGAACGAGTATGATATTTCCATGCTCTTTGACTCCAATGCAGTATGGAGTGACATGCATGAGGCAATTCTTGGCAAGAAGAAAGCCAGCGAATTCCTTAAGAAAGCAGATTTTGTAGATGAGTACCGTGGAAAACAAATCCCACAGGGCAAGAAATCTGTGACAATCAGACTGACCATCGGATCTAATGAGAAGACACTGACTTCCCAGGAGATTGAAAATGTAGCAAATCAGGTTATGAAGAAGCTGCAGAAGAAGATGGGAGCAGAGCTGAGAACTCAGTAAATGAAATAACTTAACAGAACATAATTAATCCAGCTACTAATGTCAAGATATGATTTGTTTTCTGATTTTCATACGCCACCTATTTTAGTCTGACAGTGCAAACTCGCCGATAAATCGGCTCAGACAGTGCACTATACAGACTAAGTTAGGCGTAAGAAAATCTGGAAAATAAAATCAATTATCGTGACATCAGCAGCTGGATTTTATTATGTGCGAAGTTATTGGAAGGCGGAAGGAGAGCGGTGGATTGGTAGGAGAAAGTGTCTGGTCGGCATAGAGTGGTGGAATACGAGAGAGTATATAAATCAGGTCAGGAGCCGTAGAGCTTCTTTAAATTAACTATTGTATTTGATTCATATTTATGATATTCTAAATCCACGCAGATGGCACTTCTTGTTATCTGCAAAAGGTATCTATTTAATTTCATTCATTTCGGAGGCTCAGAGTATCGGGTGTTATTCCAAAGTGATGAACGTGTGACAAGTGAATATAGGCTGGGAAGGGAACCTGGTGCGGTACAGGATGTTATTTGAAGATTAGCATTTCCAACTGGAATATACTATTAATATATGGTAAAATATCTATAGATAATCTTTTCTCAGACTATAGACAGTTGTCGGAGAGGAGAGTATATGTCAAAAAGAACAGGAATTAAAGTACAAAAGAACCGTACAGATGACGAGTTTATCATGCTTCCGACCGTAGATTTTTGTTTCAAAGAACTGATGAGAAATGAAAAGGTGCGAAAAGGAATTATTGCAGCATTGTAGGGAGTAAGACCAGAAGAAATCAAGGAGACTAGACTGTTGCCGACCATACTCAGAAAAGAGTACGAAGACGATAAATATGGAATTTTGGATGTTCGAGTTGAAATACATGATGGCACGCAGATAGACTTTGAGATGCAGGTGGCAGAATTTGATTTTTGGAAAAAACGGATTGTGTTTTATTTAAGCAAGATGGTCACAGATCAGATTCATAAAGGTGATGATTATGACAAAATTCAGAAATGCATTCATGTCAGTATTCTGGATTTTGTACATTTCCCGGAGGATAACAGGTACTATCGAAAAATTACATTTTGCGATACAAAAACGGGAGAGATTTATACAGATATCATGGAGATTCATGTGTTGGAATTGGGGAAGTTACCACCGGAAGATCAGAACGAAGAAGGAATCATAAGGTGGATGCGATTTCTCAATGCAAAGAGCCGGAAGGAGTTAAAAGAGATGGCAAAGCAGGACGAGTATTTTGGAGAAGCGTATGAAGAACTGGACAGACTCAGTGCGGACGAGAAGAAGCGTCTGGAGTATGAGACGAGATTGAAGTATAAACGGGACAAGTATGCGCAGCTCCATTATGCGACCAGGATTGGAAGAGAAGAAGGTGAACGAATTGGAAGAGAAGAAGGTCAGAATGAAATGATTCGTTCCATGTGGAAGGCAGGGATTTCAGAAGAACAGATTGCGTCAATTGCACAGAAGACAGTGGAAGAAGTGAGAAAATTGTGTAAATAATTTTTGGTATACAGGAAGAGCAGAAAGAAATAAAAAGAGCATAAGAGATGAAAGAGTGTGAGGAAGGAAACCAATCAGATTTGAGTTTCCTTCGTTTTATTTAATGTGAGAAATTATTAGGAGTAGAAAGAAGGTAAGTTGGTTTGTTGGTTATGTAGCAAAATCAGCAAAAACATTTTTAAGGATGAAAAACATTCCTTTATACAACATTGATGAACCGCTTAGTATATACAAAAATAGTCTTGTGATTTTTACTAATGAAATATCCATACACTTTGGTGGAAGTGTATAAAAATTACACAAAAATCGGCATAACTTACTTGACAATTGTGCAATTTAGAGACTATAGTTAAATATATACGTTCTGATTTAGAGCTATTTTCCAAAATATTTCATATCATAGAAAACTGTTAGAATTTCAGTGTATTTTTTGAGAAATCATTAAAAAAGTGCGAGTTTTTTAGAGAGTTCTGTGATGATATGTGGCTTTGGTCAGACAGATAACAAGAAGGGGGCGGCTTATGAAATCTGTGATTGAAAGACTGGATGATATTGAGAACACTGCGCGCAGTATTGTGGCGAAGGCAGAAGAAGATAAGAGTCAGGTTGAGCAGGAGATTCAGGCGCAGAGAGATCAGTTTGATAAAGAACTGGATGAGAAGACGCAGGCAGAACTTACCAGAATCCGGGAAGATGGAAAGCGGCAGGTCGATGAACTCCTGAAGAGTCAGCGTGAGAAGAATCACGAGGCAGTTCAGACATTGGAAAAGGAATATGAGATGGCTCATGCAGTTTATGCAGAAGGTATTTTGCGTCATATAATAGAAGTGTAATATAAGATGCCAGTGGGAGCGTGAAGCGAGGAGTAAACCACAGGTATCAGAATTTCAGACATTTCAAAAAGAAATATAGCGAGGAAGAGAACAATGGGCAATGTGATGGCATACAGCGGACTTACGACGAAGATCCGCGCAATGCAGGCAAAGCTTCTTACACAGGCTGACTATGAGACTATTTCCGGTTTTACGGATGTTGTGCAGGTGGTGGAATTTCTGAAGACGAAACCGGCCTACGCAGTCTATATGGATCAGTTGGAACTGGCGCATCTTCATCGAGGTGATATTGAGAAGATGTTGTATCAGTCTCTGTATAATGATTACACAAGAATCTTCCGGTTTGCGGGAATCGACCAGAAGAAATTTCTGAAGATTTACTGGAAGAAGTATGAAGTCAGTGTGATCAACTATTGTCTGAGAATCGTATTTAACCATTATGACAAGCCTTATGACCTGGATTATAAGAAGGAATTTTTTGATAAATATTCAAAACTTTCTATTGATAAGTTGATAACTTCCACAAATATCGACGAACTTGTGGATAACTTACGGGGCAGTGAGTATTATGAAGCATTAAAACCAATCCGGGATTCCGGGGCAGCGACATTATTTGACTACGATCAGGCACTGGAGCTTTACTATTTTACTAATTACTGGAGGCGGGGAAGAAAGGTATTCTCCGGAAAATCCAGAGAGCGTTTTTCAAGAGATGTGGGAATCAAGATGGATCTCATGAACATTCAATGGGCGTACCGTGCGAAGCAGTATTATCGTATGCTTCCGGCAGAAATCTATGCACTGACGCTTCCATATCATTTTCATTTAAGTACGGAAGAATTTAAGGCAATCGTGGAAGCACCGAATGTGGAAGAGATGAAAAAGCAGATTGAGAATACTTACTATGGAACACATGTCCACATGAAAGAGGGGCAGTCCATAGAAAAGAGTATCAAAGATATTTTACGGGATCTCTATATATCTGACAGGCAGAAGGATCCTTACTCCGATGCAACGATGCACGCATTTTTATTCTTGAAGGAGCAGGAAATCGACAAGCTGACGACAGCGTTAGAGTGTATCCGTTATGGACTGACCAGACAGGAGATATTGACATACTTGGGAGGTGAGAGCAAGTGATTGTAAAAATGAGATTCTTAAATATCAGCGGTCCGAGAGATGACATCGACCGGGTATGCGAGAAATATCTGTCAAAATATGAGATGCAGATTGAAAATGCGGTGACAGAACTTAAGACGACGGAAAATATCATGCCGTTCGTGGAAGTGAACCCGTACAGAGATCCGCTTGCAAAGGCAGAGCAGTTCGCACAGCTTCTGCCGGAGGACGGGGAAATTCGGGCAGATCTGTCAGGATCAAAGGATGATATGCTGGCGCTGATCCGGGATCTGAATCATGATTATCTGGGACTTGTGGAAGACAGAGAAAGGCTGAAGCTCAAGAAGGAAGAATTGCTTGGAAAGGAAAATGTCCTGAAACCATTTTCTGCGTTGAAAGTGGATGTTCATAAAGCATTGCAGTATCAGTACATGCAGGTACGGTTCGGACGCATTTCGCTTGACTATTACAGACGTCTTGAAAAATATCTGGCCGACAGCCTGAATGCCATATTTCTGGAGGCTGGAAAAGACAAAGGTTTTGTCTATGGCTGTTACATAGCGGCAAATGCGGATATTGCGAAAGCGGATAACACATTCCGGGCACTGCATTTTGAGAGAATTGACGTGACAGATGCTTACATCGGAACTCCTAAAGAAGCGTGTGAGAAGCTGGATCAGGATATTGAAGCAGTGCAAAAAGATATTGACGCAGATGAGGATAAGATTACAGCACTTATGAAACGTAATGCAGCCAAGCTTCTGGGAGCGAGAAAGAGACTGCAGGAGCTTGCGGACAACTTTGATATCCGTAAACTTGCAGCGAGAGTGACCAGTGAGGATGAGAGGGATGAGTTCTATATCTTATGTGGCTGGATGAGTGAAAAGGATGTAGATGCGCTTCTTGCTGAGACCCAGGATGACGATAAGATCAGTATCATGGTCGAAGATGAGCGTGACCAGTATTTTGGTGATCCCCCGACAAAGCTTGAGAACCCGAAGGTATTTAAACCATTTGAAATGTTTATCAAGATGTACGGACTTCCGGCTCACGATGAGATGGACCCGACCATGTTCGTGGCACTGACCTATACATTTATATTCGGAGCCATGTTCGGAGATCTTGGCCAGGGCTTCTGCCTCTTTGCAATTGGCGGAATCCTGTATCTGACAAAGAAGATCAATCTGGCAGGAATTATTTCCATTGCAGGTATTTTTTCCATGTTCTTCGGATTTATGTTCGGAAGCGTATTTGGATTTGAAGATATTATTGAAGCCCACTGGTTAAGGCCTGTATCGGCAATGACGAATCTGCCGTTTATCGGGCAGCTTAACTCCGTATTCGTCGTTGCCATTGCATTTGGTATGGCACTGAATATTCTGGTGATGATCTTCAATATTATCAATTCGGCGAAAGCCCACGATAAGGAAAATATGTTATTCTCCACCAATGGTGTGGCAGGACTTGTATTTTATGGATTCCTGGTACTGACAGTAGTACTTTATATGACCGGACACAAGACTCCGGGAAATGTAATGCTTGTGATTTTCCTTGGAATTCCGGTGCTCCTCTTTGTATTTAAAGAGCCACTTGGAAATCTGGTAGAGAAACGTCATAAGAAAATGGAAGGCGGCAAGGTCATGTTCTTTGTACAGGCATTTTTTGAATTGTTCGAGACCATGTTAAGCTACTTCTCCAATACCATTTCTTATGTGCGTATCGGAGCATTTGCAGTGAGCCATGCGGCAATGATGGAAGTTGTACTGATGCTCTCCGGAGCGAGTGCGGGAAGCACGAACTGGATCATATTTGTCATCGGTAATATCATAGTCTGTGGACTGGAAGGACTGGTAGTTGGTATCCAGGTTCTGCGTCTGGAATATTACGAGATGTTCAGCCGTTTTTATAAAGGAACAGGAAGAGAATTCAAACCATTTCATAAACAGAGCGAGTAGGAGGAAGAAGTCATGACATTAACTGTAAAATTATTACTGGTGGCAGCACTGGTACTTGGAATTATCGTACCATTTGGATATTTCCTTAAGGGAGAGAGAAGTAAGAAACGTTACAAACGTGCACTTGGAGCAAATGTTGTCTTTTATTTTGGAGCATTTGCCATCGCAGCGATCATGTTATTTTCCGGAGATCCGGTATACGCTGCAGAGACAACAGCAGCCGCTTCAAATGCAACTGGATTTGGTTATATCGCAGCCGCACTGTCAACCGGTCTTTCCTGTGTCGGTGGTGGTATTGCCGTAGCAAGTGCAGCAAGTGCCGCTCTTGGAGCAATCAGCGAGGACTCCAGCGCACTTGGTAAGTCACTGATCTTCGTAGGACTGGCAGAAGGTGTGTGTCTGTATGGACTGATCATCTCCTTCATGATCCTCGGTAAATTATAAGATGAAAATGTATCTGATCAGTGATAATGTCGATACTCTGACGGGACTGAGACTGGCGGGCGTAGATGGAGTCGTTGTACATGAAAGAAACGAACTGCGTGAAGAATTAGAAAATGCCATGAATGACAAAGAAGTTGGTGTCATTCTGCTGACTGAGCGGTTCGGACGGGAGTTCCCGGATCTTATCAACGAGATTAAGTTACAGCGGACCATGCCGCTTTTGATCGAGATTCCGGACAGACACGGAACCGGACGTAAAAAAGACTTTATCACATCGTATGTGAATGAGGCTATAGGATTAAAACTATAGGAAGCAGGTGATTGTGTGACAGTAGATGAGAAGATAACAAGACTGCAGGAATCTGCAATGCAGGAGGCAAGAAGCAAAGGGAATGCGATTGTGGAACAGCATAAGAAGGCGCTTACCCATGTCTTTGAGCAACATAAAGCAGAGGCACTGATACAGGCAGACACAAGAATCAAGGCTGAAAAGACTAGCGTGAAGCAGCAGCTTGGTATGGCGAATTCAAAGGCTGCGCTGGAACTTAAGCGAGAGCTTGGAGCTGCCCAGAAGCGTTTGAAAAAGCAGCTTTTTAAAGAAGTCGAAGAAAAACTGTCTGCATATATGAAGACGGAAAAATATCAGGATCTTCTGGTAAAATATATTGAAAAAGCGGTAGCATATTCTGACCGCGGCGAGATGACGATTTATGTTAATCCGACAGACGCAGATAAGAAAGCGTATCTGGAGGAGAAGACAGGATTTACACTGAGTATCAGCAAAGAAGACTTTATCGGTGGAATCCGTGCAGTCATTCCAGAGAGAAATATTCTGGTAGATTATGCATTTAAGGGCGCGCTGGAGAGAGAATATCAGAAGTTCACATTTGGAGGAGGTATGGGCAGTGGACGCTAAACATACTGGAAAAATATATGGAATTAACGGCCCTGTCATTTATCTGAAAGGCAGGACCGGATTTAAGATGTCCGAGATGGTCTATGTAGGAGAAGAACGTCTGGTAGGAGAGGTTATTTCTCTGGACAAGGACAGGACAACGATTCAGGTCTATGAGGAGACTTCCGGTCTGAAGCCGGGAGAGATTGTGGAGGGTACCGGAGATGCAGTATCTGTTATCCTCGCACCTGGAATTATCAATAATATTTTCGACGGAATTGAACGTCCGCTGGAAAAGATTGCGCAGGCAAGTAATGGCGCATTTATTACAAGAGGTGTCAGTGTAGATTCTCTGGATCTTGATAAGTTGTGGGATACACACATGACGGTTGCAGAAGGTGACGCACTCCAGGGAGGGGCAATCATTGCAGAAGTTCCGGAGACGCATGCGATCGTGCACAAATGTATGGTTCCGCCGGATGTGGAAGGAATCGTGGTCAGTGTCGTACCTGACGGACAGTATCATATCAATGATACACTTGTTGTGATCGAGACAACAGAAGGGGAGAGAAAAGAACTCTCCATGATGCAGAAATGGCCGATCCGTGTGCCAAGGCCGGTGCATCACCGTTATTCTGCAAGAGTTCCGCTTGTGACGGGACAGCGTGTCATGGATACTATGTTCCCTCTGGCGAAAGGCGGAACAGCCGCAATTCCGGGAGGATTCGGAACAGGAAAGACGATGAGCCAGCATCAGATCGCAAAATGGTCCGATGCGGACATTATTGTATATATCGGATGCGGAGAGCGCGGAAATGAGATGACACAGGTTCTGGAGGAGTTCTCAGAACTGGTGGATCCAAGAACGGGGAATCCGCTGATGGACAGAACGACTCTGATTGCCAACACATCCAACATGCCGGTAGCTGCCCGTGAGGCATCTATTTACACAGGACTTACACTGGCTGAGTATTATCGTGACATGGGATATGATGTCGCAATTATGGCGGATTCTACATCCCGTTGGGCAGAGGCTCTTCGTGAGCTGTCCGGACGTCTGGAAGAGATGCCGGCAGAGGAAGGATTCCCGGCTTATCTGGCATCCAGACTTTCTGCATTCTATGAGCGTGCCGGTATGATGCAGACATTAAATGGAGCTGTAGGTTCTGTTACAATCATTGGAGCAGTATCTCCGCAGGGAGGAGACTTCTCCGAGCCGGTCACACAGAATACGAAGCGATTTATCCGTTGCTTTTGGGGACTGGATAAGTCTCTGGCATATGCAAGACATTATCCGGCGATCCACTGGCTGACCAGTTACAGCGAGTACTTACCGGATTTAAGTGCATGGTATGCTGATAATGTATCTCCAAAGTTTGTGGACTATCGGAACCGTCTGATGAATATTCTGAACCAGGAGAACAGTCTCATGGAGATTGTAAAACTGATCGGTAGTGATGTACTTCCGGATGATCAGAAGCTGACATTGGAGATTGCCCGCGTGATTCGCCTTGGATTCCTGCAGCAGAACGCATTTCACAAAGACGATACGTGTGTATCTCTAAAGAAGCAGTTCGGTATGATGGATATTATTCTGTATCTCTATAAGAAATGCAGAGAACTGGTGGCAAGAGGTATGCCGATGTCTGTTTTGAAGGCAGAGGGTATCTTTGAGAAAGTTATCGCTATCAAATACGATGTGCCAAATGGCGAGTTACAATTATTAGATATGTACAAAGTAGATATCGACCGTTTCTACGATACAGTGATTGAGAAAAATGCATAGAAGGAGGTCAAGATCATGGCAATAGAATATCTGGGACTAAGCAGCGTTGAAGGCCCTCTGGTTGTGCTGGAAGGAGTTCAGGACGCATTCTATGATGAAATCGTGGAATTTGTAGTCGATCATAAAACAAAGAAAATGGGACGTATTGTGGAACTGAATGAGGACAAAGCAATCATTCAGGTATTTGAAGGAACCGAGAATATGTCCCTGGACAATACACATACGAGATTGATGGGACGTCCGATGGAGGTTACTGTATCACCGGAAATGCTTGGAAGAACCTTTAACGGAATCGGACAGCCGATCGATGATATGGGACCACTCATTTCCGAGGATAAACGTGATGTCAACGGACTTCCGCTTAATCCGGTCAGACGTGAGTATCCAAGAAACTATATCCAGACAGGAATTTCAGCCATTGATGGTCTGACAACACTGATCCGTGGACAAAAGCTTCCAATTTTTTCAGGAAACGGACTTCCACATGACCAGTTAGCAGCGCAGATTGTAAAACAGGCCTCTCTGGGCGGTGATTCTGATGAAGATTTCGCAATTGTGTTTGGAGCTATGGGAGTTAAGCATGACGTGGCAGATTTCTTCCGCAAGACATTTGATGAGAACGGAGTATCCGACCATGTGTGTATGTTCCTGAACCTGGCAAATGACCCTGTCGTAGAGCGTCTGATCACACCAAAGGTAGCACTGACTGTGGCAGAATATCTGGCGTTTGAGTGTAACATGCATATTCTTGTAATCCTGACAGACATGACTTCTTTTGCAGAGGCACTTCGTGAGGTATCCTCTTCAAGAGGAGAAATTCCGTCACGAAAAGGATATCCAGGTTATCTTTACAGTGAACTGGCAACAATTTATGAGCGTGCCGGAATTGTGGAAGGGGCAAATGGATCGGTGACACAGCTTCCGATCCTGACCATGCCGAATGACGACATCACGCACCCGATTCCTGACCTGACCGGATATATTACGGAAGGTCAGATAGTACTGGACCGCAATCTTTATGGACAGTCAGTTTATCCGCCAATTAATGTATTGCCGTCACTGTCACGTCTGATGAAAGACGGAATCGGAGAAGGCTATACGCGAGACGATCACCAGGCGCTGGCGAACCAGTTATTTGCTTCCTACGCAAAAGTAGGAGAGGCAAGAAACCTGGCCTCCGTTATCGGTGAAGATGAATTGTCACCACTGGATAAGAAATATCTGGAGTTCGGACGCGAATTCGAACAGCGTTATATTGGTCAAGGAACAACAGAGAACCGTACCATTCAAGAGACGCTGGATCTTGGCTGGGAACTGTTAGCACTGCTTCCAAGAGAAGAACTGGATCGAATCGATACAAAACTCATTGATTTCTATTATCCGAAGAAGAATGAAGCGTAAAAATGATTTAGAAGTGCAGGAATCTGGAAAATATGCCAGAATTCTTGCATTATAATTGCTATATTGCAAAAATGGGAAAGGAGGGAGTCTATGGATCCAAGAGAGTTTCCGACCAAGGGAAATCTGATGCTTGCCAAAAACTCGCTGGCACTTGCCAATCAGGGCTATGAACTGATGGACAAAAAACGAAATATACTTCTTAAAGAACTGATGGGACTTATCGATGAGGCAAAAGGCATCCAGGAAGAGATAGATTCCACATTTACCCAGGCATATGCGTGCCTGCAGCGCGCTAATATTGAGATGGGAATCAGCAGGGTACAGGAATTCGCATTCACTGTACCAATTGAAGATTCCATTCGTATACAGACTAGAAGTATTATGGGAACAGAGATTCCACATATCAAATATGATGAAAAGCAGAATGACCTGACCTACTCACTCGGAGATACAGGAGAATCGCTGGATATCGCCAGGGAGGCATTCCGAAAGGTAAAGAATCTGACCATCAAGTTGGCTGAAGTCGAGAACTCAGCATATCGTCTGGCAACGAACATCAAAAAGACACAGAAACGTGCCAATGCTCTGAAGAACATCACCATACCGATGTACACGAATCTGGTCTACAACATCAACAACGCGCTGGAAGAAAAAGAAAGAGAAGAATTCACAAGGTTAAAAGTAATAAAACGAAGACAATAATTTAATCGGGGACGTAGTAAAATGCCAAAATACTACGTCCCCATCAGCGATTAAGGGTGTCCCTAACTGTAATCAGGGGTGCTCTTTTCTTAAGGAATTCTTAGAATTTTTTAACAAAGAATTCATAGTCTGGGAAAGGGTTTCGATGTATAATAAATACCATAAAGGAAAAATTTTCATATTGTATGATAGATTCTAAGATTTGCCAGAAAATGACGGGCAGATATCTTGAAGCTTCAGATACACAGGAGGAATATTTATGGCATTGCGTAAAAAGCATGAGGTTCTGGAAGAACCGCAGGATTATGAGATAGAGCGCCGGGAGACACCGAGATATAATCCGGATCCCGAAGCGGGACTTTCGGCGGCTCAGGTGGAGCAGCACCGTGAGGATGGTTGGCGCAATGTGTCAGTCGCACCACCGGCACAGACCACGAAAGAAATTATCCGGGAAAATGTCTGTACTTACTTTAACTTAATTTTTCTTGTATTGGCAATTTTGTTATGTCTTGTCGGTTCATTTCGTGATCTGACATTTCTTCCAGTCATTATTTTTAATACATTAATTGGTATCGTGCAGGAGATTCGTGCGAAAAATGTATTGGAAAAGCTGAACATGTTAAATGCACCGCATGCCAGTGTTGTGCGTGACGGGAAAAAGTCGTTAGTGGATTCAGAAGAACTGGTACTGGATGATATTGTAATATTCAAAGCGGGAAATCAGATCTGTGCCGATGCAATTGTAGTATCCGGCGAAGTGCGAGTCAATGAATCACTGTTGACTGGTGAATCTGATGAGATTACGAAAGCTCCGGGAGCGGAGCTTATGTCCGGAAGTTTTGTGGTAGCGGGAGAGTGCCATGCCCGTCTTGATAAAGTCGGAGTGGATTCTTACATTTCCAAGCTGACATTGGAAGCGAAGGCTATGAAGAAAGGCGAGCAGTCGGAAATGATCCGCTCACTGGATAAGTTGGTAAAATTTGTCGGTATTGCGTTGATTCCGATTGGTATTACGTTGTTTGTACAAGGATTTTTCTTTAATGATCAGAGCTTCCGAAACAGTATTGTTTCTATGGTGGCAGCAGTTCTTGGTATGATTCCGGAAGGATTATATCTGCTGGCAAGTGTGGCGTTGGCTGTCAGTTCTATGAGACTGGCTCATAAGAAAGTTCTGCTTCACGATATGAAGAGTATTGAGACGCTGGCTCGCGTCAATGTGCTTTGTGTGGATAAGACAGGAACGATCACTGAGAATTCTATGAGTGTCAAAGACATGATCCCGACAAAGGAATATGATGCAGAGAAGATGCCGGAGTTAAATGGTCTTCTGTCTGATTTTGTGGGAGCCATGAGCAGCGATAACAGCACCATGGAGGCGTTGAAGGATTATTTTAAAAAGAAGACGGAACAGTCTGCCTCTAAGGTTGTTCCATTTACTTCTGTGACAAAATACAGTGGAGTCATGTTCGGGGAGAAGTCTTATGTAATCGGAGCTCCGGAGTTCGTGCTCCGCGAGGATTATGATACTTACAAACCGGATATCAGCGAGTATGCAAGAAAAGGGTATCGTGTACTTGTATTTGGCTCTTATGATGCAGCATTAGATGGCGGAAAATTGACAGGAAAGGTTCTGCCGATGGCATATGTCCTTCTGGCAAATCCAATCCGTAAAGAAGCACCGGAGACATTTGCATACTTTGCAGAGCAGGGCGTGGAAGTCAAAGTTATTTCCGGTGATAATCCGCTGACTGTATCAGAGGTCGCGAAAGAAGCCGGTATTGTAAATGCAGAGGAATATGTTGATGCGACGACACTTCAGACAGATGAGGATATTGCAAATGCGATTGCAAAATATACGGTATTTGGGCGTGTGACACCGGGGCAGAAGCGACAGTTTGTTCAAGCATTGAAAGATCAGGGAAAGACTGTTGCCATGACCGGTGACGGAGTTAACGATGTGCTGGCACTTAAGGATGCGGATTGCAGCGTAGCTATGGCATCGGGAAGTGATGCGGCATGCCAGGCGGCGCAGGTTGTGTTGTTGGAGTCCAACTTTGCATGTATGCCGTCAGTTGTATTAGAAGGAAGGCGAGTGGTCAACAATATCCAGCGATCAGCCAGCCTGTTCCTGGTAAAGAACATTTTCTCATTCCTGTTGTCCCTGTTCTCGGTTGTATTTATGATGAGCTATCCATTACGGCCGTCACAGATTTCACTGATCAGCATGTTCACCATTGGAATTCCGGGATTCTTCCTGGCATTCCAGCCGAATAAAGATGTGATCAAAGGACATTTCCTGACAAATGTGGTGTTAAAAGCTCTGCCGGCCGGCCTGACTGACGTACTGGCGGTAGCTGCCATGGCAGTCTTTGGGCAGACATTTGGACTGGGAGAGACAGACATTTCCACAGCAGGAACGATGCTCCTTGCCATTGTAGGATTTATGATTCTGTTCAAAATCTGTGAGCCATTCAACTGGCTGCGTGGCTGTGTATGGGTAGGTTCAGTTATTGGACTTTTAGGCTGTTCCATTTTCCTGCCGAAGCTGTTCGCGATTACCGGAATGTCCACAAAATGTATTATGCTGTTCGTAGTATTTTCTATTGCGACAGAGCCATTGTTCCGGTATCTGACAAAGCTTGTCAGCGGAGTAAGAAAGCTGCATATGAAGATACATAAGAAGCCGGTGGAAGAGTTTTAAGGATATAGAAAAAAAGAAATATAAGAAATATAAGAAATATAAAAATCCTGCAGAGATGTATATGATATACAATAATCTACAGGATTTTTTGTCGATTCTTTCATTACTTTACAATGTCCGGATTTTCGAATACGTCCAGCGCGGTAGCTGCCAATGCTTTTGTGGCGGTATGAAGTGTATGGCGTGCCATTTTTCCATGTACATATTTCAGAAATGTCTCGTGATGTGCAAATACTTTCGGTCTTGCACCGGTATCTAACTCGCAGTATACGGTCGGGCATACATGAGATACATTTCCAATATCACTGGATCCACTTGCTTCTTCATCACTGTCTACGAAATCTGTAACACCCAGATCATTTAAGTTCTTACGCATCAGGGCGCGAAGTCCATCATGATATACAAGGTCATCATAAGAATTCTCGAAGTTGAAGTATTCCAGTTTTGCACCAGTCATAAGTTCTGCGCCTTTTGCACAATTAATGACTTTCTGAGTCAGTTCCTCCAAGTAAGCGCGGTCTTTTGCACGAATGTAGAATTGGCATGCTGCGTAATCAGGAATAATATTACATGCAGCACCACCGGAAGTTATGATCCCTGCTACACGGGCGTCATTTCTTGTCTGCTGGCGCATTGCATTGATTCCTGCAAACATCAGGTTTACAGCGTCCAGAGCATTGACACCTTTTTCAGGATAGGCGGCTGCATGGGAGGCGGTACCCTGGAAGTGGAATTCAATAGAATCCATAGCCAGAGTCATAATATTCATGTTGTTTTCAGCGCCTAAGTGGAACTGAAGTGCAGCGTCGATATCATCATAACCGCCACGGTTGGCAATATCACATTTACCACCGGTTGTCTCTTCGGCAGGGGCACCGATGACAACAATCGTTCCGTTGATCTGATCTTTGAATTTTGCCAGAGTCAGGGCAGCACCGAGTGTGGAAGCGGCTATCCAGTTATGTCCGCACGCGTGGGCCACCTCGTCCTTGTTCGGACCATATCCCGGAAGCGCATCATACTCCGGAAGCACAGCAACTTTCGGACCCTCACCACAGTAAAGTTCTGCACGAAAAGCAGTATCAAGATCCAGATACGGACAAGTTACCGTAAATCCATGCTCTTTTAATTTCTCAACAAGATACTTGCAGGACTTAAATTCCTCACTGCCAAGCTCCGCATGATTAAACACAAACTCACTGATTTCTTCAATCTCAGCAGCAAGATTATCCTCTGCAAGATAAAGTTCTTCTTTATTCATTATATATAAATCTCCTTTACAAAAATATTCTATATTTACATTTCTTCATCAGGACTTACAAAAGCCCTAAAAAGAAAGCTTTGCACAGCCACACTCACACTCATACTTCCGGTTTACTGCAATATAAAAGAGTGAAATAATCTTGAAACAGGTACTCTGACGCGGCCGGTACTTAGGCGGTGTTCTTTAGCGCCTTATGTACCGCTGCCAGCGGAAGGTAGCGAGAGCGTGCCTGGGAAAGATTATTTCACTCTATGCTATTAACGGTAACTAATATCCTATCACTACCGCAGCTCCGAGTAATACGATTGAAGCAGCGAAAATGATCAGGAACAGTGGTGTTACGAATCTATACCATTTGTTAATTGGCAGTCTCATGATTCCGCACATCATAAATACGCTTGTTGGCCAGAAAATGTTAGAGAATCCATCACCAAACTGGTAAGCCAGGACGCTGACCTGACGGCTGACACCAACCATTTCTCCGACTGGGGCAAGGATTGGCATTGTGATCAGAGCCTGTCCGGCACCACTTGGGATAAAGAAGTTGATAATGTTCTGAGCAAATAACATACCCATTGCACTTGCCATACCGCGGAAATGCTGGAGCATGGTAGCGAGCCAGTATACAACGGTATCAATGATCTGTGCATTTTCCATGATAACAGCGATGCTTCGGCTGATACCAACAAGAAGTGCACCATACATCATTTCCTTACTTGCTTCGATAAAAATATCTGCAATCTCACTTGGTGTAAATCTGGATACAAGTCCGGATACAATTGTCATAATAATGAACAGGGTTGCAATTTCGTCGATGTACCAGCCAAGTTTGATCGTTCCGTAAAGAAGCATACCAATTGTAAATACGAATAACAGACAGCTCAGTTTGTGAGTGGTTGTCATCTTGATCTCCATCATTTCCTCACGGGAAGCACATTCGAGCGTCTCAATCTTTTCTCCGTAAAGGTAAGATTTTGTCGGATCCTTTTGGATTCTACGTGCATAGCGCCATACATACCAGATACTGATGCCCATGAATACGACAAAGCAAAGAATACGGTAACCAAGACCGGAGAACATCTTCACGCCTGCAACTTCCTGGGCGATACCAATAGTAAATGGGTTGATGGTTGCAGCGGCAAATCCGACTGCGACACCGAGGTAAATGACACTGCCGCCGACGATGGCATCGTATCCGAGTGCCATGGCGATGGAGATAAACACAGGAATCAGTCCGTAAGTCTCTTCAAACATTCCCATGGTGGAACCGAGAAGTCCGAATAAAATCATACATACCGGAATGATCAGTTCGATACGGTTACCAACTTTACGAAGTACAGAACCAACCAGTGCGTCAAATGTACCATTTTTTAAAAGTACATATACAAATGCATATGCAAAGATGATAAAGAAAATAATCTGTGCACTGTCTTCAAATCCAATCTGGAAAGATTTGAACATATCAAAAATGCTGCAGCCGATTTTATCGACATGATGAAAACTGTCTGCGACAACAACAGAGTTACCGGAAGCGTCTTCGACACGGTCAAATGTACCGGCTGGAATAATGTTAGCCAGAATTGCAGTGATGACTGTCATTATGAAAATAATGACATACGCATGTGGCATTTTAAAGCGTTTTTTCTTTTCCATTGTAAATTAAAATCCTCCTCAATCATAAGTGCTAAAAAACAGTTTTCATTTTAGCACTATTCGAGGAGGGTTACAATGAATTTTTTTACACAAATATGAATTTTTTTGCAATTTCTTTACACTTTTGCCTGAGTATCATTTCTATAATGTCAGATACTTATCAGAAAGTGCATATTTAGTCTTGAGGAACATTATGATAATCCCACACAGCCTGTAAATATTCTGGTTTAGAAAGCAACAATTTTGTACCTTCTGCCATACATCTGGCTGCATAAAGCATACCTTTATGTCCAATACTCATGCCGGCCTGTTCTCTGGCTGCCCAGTGGTGAAGTGCGGTGCCGTGGCACATAGTAGCAGCGCTGATGGTGATGAGGGGAACGGTATGGCTGACCTGGGAGGCATCGGTTCCAATGGAAAGTGGAACTGGTGTGTCCTCCAGCGGATAAAGTCCTGCAAAATATTTTCCATTGTTCATAAGTCCGGCCTTTTCTGAAATGTCTTTTGCAAAATCCAGTTCTGCATCTGTATATTCAGGTGTTGGTATATGAGTCATAGCTTCATAGTAAACTTCCACTAGCGGACGGTTGACTTTCATTTCCATGCAGCTTCCAACTAATTCGATATCGACAGTTGTTCCGGTCATCATAGCTGCACCTTTTGCACATGCATCCACGCGTTTGCTTGCATCTTCCGTGCGGCTTCTTTTGGTAGAGCGGATAAAATAATTCGTCTTTGCAAAGTCAGGTACAACATTTGCCGGAATACCATTATCCATGTAAGCATAATGCATGCGGACGTCATCTGTTACATGTTCGCGGAGATAATTCACGCCAATATTCATAAGCTCGGCAGCATCTAAGGCGCTGCGACCGCTTTCCGGTGAGCGGGAGGCATGTGCGCTGACTCCGTGAAATGTATAGTTTTTAATGTCCTGCGCCTGCCAGATGTCATTGCTGACACGGTTGCGGTCGAATGGATGCCAGGTCACTGCGATGGACAGGTCATCGAACACATTCTGTTCGTCCATAATAATTTTTCCGGACATGATCTCTTCCGCCGGGCAGCCGTAAACACGAATTACAATCGGTTCACCAGAGGATTCATAATCTGCTTTCAATGCACAGGCAGCTGCGCAGACTGCTGTTCCAAGAAGATTGTGTCCGCATGCGTGTCCGATTTCCGGAAGAGCATCATATTCAGCGAGAAAACCAATGATTGGAACTTCGTTAGAAGATGAAACGTTTTTCCCGGCTGGCTGGATTTTAGTAATATCGATGTCAGAATTGGTCCAGGCCGCAGTAAATGCAGTCTCGATTCCAGCAGTATTCCATTCTATTTGAAATCCCTGTGTTTCCAGGTAATCCGCAAGACATTTTGAAGAAAGTTTTTCTTTGTAAGCTGTTTCCGGATGTTCGAAGATATAGCATGATTTCTGAATAAGTTCATCTCTGTGGTTGTCAAGCCAGTTGGAGATAGTAGGGTATGTTGCGGTTGATGTCATAAGATGCCTCCTGTCGTATTTTTATAGTGGGGGAGCTTTTATCCCAATATTTTTTACAGATAACAGAACTAGTTGGTTCTGAAGTCAATTTTATACATTTTTCGTAGGATGTCAATTCCGAAGGCGTTCTTGAACGTATAATTTCCGGGGGATACAAATGGTCAGTCTTGATAGAAGTGGCTATGTCGCATATAATGATATTAGAGTCAAAAAGGTTTGAAACAATAGATTTGTGAAATAAAATAGGAGGATATATGTCAGATAGAGAAGAAAAGACCGGAAAAAATGATAACGGAAAGAAAAACAAGGGTGGTAAAAGAAATAAAATAGTAGCAATAGAAATGATTATTCTTGTACTGCTGATCATGGCAGCAGTGGCAATTTTTATTCAGAGAGATAAAAGTGTAAAAGAGGCTGCGAAGATTCATAATCAGAAGGCGAAAAAGACAGAGCAGACACCCCAAGCTGCGCAGAAAGAAAATGAGATAGAAGAAGAGACGGAGGGTACGGAAGAAGAGACTGGTGATAGAGACGCGGCAGTTCCTGACCGTAGTAATTTTGCAGTGCAACCGGGAGTTTCAGTCGGAACGACAGAACAGTCCGATGAGAAAATCGTGTATCTGACATTGGATGACGGACCATCAGATAATACACAGGCAGTTCTGGATATTCTGGATAAATATAATGCAAAGGCAACATTTTTTGTGACAGGTGAGATGCCGGAATACAAAGATATGATAAAGGCTGCGTATGACAAGGGACATACAATTGGAATGCATACATATTCACATGATTATGCTAAGGTTTATGCATCGGTTGATGCGTATTTTCAAGATCTGGATCAGATTGGGCAGATGGTACAGGAAGAGATTGGCTATGTACCATGTTTTATCCGTTTCCCGGGTGGATCATCAAATACTGTATCAAAGAAATATACAGCAGGAATCATGTCCACGCTTGTGCAGGAAGTACAAAACCGTGGATATCAGTATTATGACTGGAATGGAAGTTCCGGCGATGGGTCTGTGAGAACGACCGAAGAACTGGTGGCGCAGGCAACGAGCTTTGATTCTAACAACATCATTTTACTTTGTCATGATTCCCATGGAAAACAGACGACCGTAGAGGCATTGCCACAGATTATTGAACATTATCAGTCACTGGGATATACATTTAAAGCACTGGATCGTGATAGCTTCGTAGCGCATCATGGAGTGAATAACTAATTGAGACATAAATCAGTCATAAATTGTAAATAATCGTAAGTATGGTAAATATTGTAAATAAGATATTGTAAATAATCTGTGAGATAATCGGTGAATAATCGGTGAATTGTAAATAATCGCACGAGTCAGGGGTTGGGTAATCACAACTTCTGTGCTATAATAAACGATATATGGCATCTGACACATTTCTTTGTATAATAGGAAGGTGCATTTCCTATGCATGGCGTCAGAAGAAAGTATTTTTAAGACAGTAGAAGGAGTATTTGGTATGAATTTAATTGAAATTCGCGAATTATACAAGAACCAGGAAGCATACCTGGATAAAGAAATTACCGTTGGGGGATGGGTAAGAAGTATCCGAGACTCCAAAGCATTTGGCTTTATTGTCATCAATGATGGAACATTTTTTACACCACTTCAGGTCGTATATCATGATGATATGGAGAACTTTGAGGAGATTTCCAAACTCAATGTAGGAGCAGCTGTTGTTGTAACAGGTACACTGGTTGCAACACCACAGGCAAAACAGCCATTTGAGATTCAGGCGAAGACTGTAACAGTAGAAGGCGCTTCCGCGCCGGATTATCCGCTTCAGAAGAAGCGTCACAGCTTTGAGTACCTTCGTACTATCGCACATTTAAGACCGAGAACAAACACATTCCAGGCAGTATTCCGTGTTCGTTCCCTGACGGCATACGCACTTCACAAATTTTTCCAGGAGAGAGGATTCGTGTATGTACATACACCGATCATTACAGGAAGTGATTGTGAAGGAGCCGGAGAGATGTTCCGCGTAACAACGATGGACATGGAAAATGTACCGAAGACAGAGAATGGTGCAGTAGATTATACCCAGGATTTCTTCGGAAAAGAGACAAGCCTTACCGTAAGCGGACAGTTAAATGCAGAGACATACGCACAGGCATTTGGAAATGTTTATACATTTGGACCTACATTCCGCGCAGAGAACTCCAACACAACAAGACATGCGGCAGAGTTCTGGATGTTAGAGCCTGAGATGGCATTTGCAGATCTGGAGGACGACATGGACCTTGCAGAAGACATGTTAAAATATGTCATCAATTATGTGATGGAAAACGCACCGGAAGAGATGAATTTCTTCAATTCATTTGTAGACAAAGGGCTGATCGATCGACTGACCAACGTTGCAACATCTGAATTTGCAAGAATCACATACACAGATGCAATTGAGATTCTAAAGAAGCACAACGATAAATTCGAGTTCAAAGTATCATGGGGAATCGATCTTCAGACAGAGCACGAGCGCTATCTGACAGAGGAAGTATACAAACGCCCAGTATTTGTAACAGATTATCCGAAAGATATCAAAGCATTCTACATGAAACAGAACCCAGATGGAAAGACCGTGGCAGCAGTCGATTGCCTCGTACCAGGAATCGGTGAGATCATCGGAGGAAGCCAGAGAGAAGACGATTACGAGAAGCTTGCAACACGCATGGAAGAACTCGGAATGAAGACAGAAGATTACGGATTCTACATGGATCTTAGAAAATACGGATCTACAAGACATGCCGGATTCGGACTTGGATTCGAGAGATGCATCATGTATCTGACAGGAATGGGCAATATCCGTGACGTAGTACCATTCCCAAGAACAGTAAATAACTGCGAGTTATAACAGAAAAATAGCCCCTGAAATTGTAGAAAATGTTTGACACAATCAGAAAGGGACAGGTTAAAGTTCAATTGGGGACGGGGTTTTTTTGAAAAAACCCCGTCCCCAATTGAAAAAGAGGAGAATTGTATGAATATTTTAGTAGTGGATGATGAGAAAGAGATTGCTGATGTTATCGAGTTATACTTGAAGAATGATCAGTATAATGTGCTGAAATTTTATACGGGTCAGGAAGCGCTTGATTGTATTGCCAGTACGAAGATTGATCTTGCGATTCTGGATATCATGCTTCCGGATGTGGACGGATTCCAGATTTTGAAGCAGATTCGTGAGAAATATACATTTCCTGTGATCATGCTGACAGCGAAGACGGAGTATATGGATAAGATCACGGGTCTGACACTTGGTGCTGATGATTATATTCCAAAGCCTTTCAATCCATTGGAGCTGGTTGCCAGGGTGAAAGCACAGATTCGACGCTATACGCAGTACAATGAGGGTACGAAGGACGAGGGGGATGTGATTGATTTTGGCGGTCTGTTCCTGAACCGGCAGTCTCATGAGTGTACTTACAATGAAGTGCCGCTGACACTGACACCGATTGAGTTTGATATTCTGTGGCTGCTCTGTGAGAACCGAGGCAAGGTTATTAGTTCTGAGGAGTTATTCCACAAGGTTTGGAAGGAAGAATGCTATAAGAACAGCAACAATACGGTCATGGTTCATATCCGGCATCTGCGGGAAAAAATGAATGGACCTACCGGAAAATCTGATTTCATTAAGACTGTATGGGGAGTTGGATATAAGGTTGAAGAATAATTATCGTAAATTAAAATTCAGTATTCTCTTGCAGACGGTGCTTGTTACGGCACTGACAGTTCTGGTGGGTGGATTTTTGCTGAATTATGTGATCGATGGAATTTATAATGACAGTTTCGCCAGGAATTTTGTAAAAATAATGACGAAACTGCAAGTGAGTGAACCGACTGCACGGAGCCTGTATTGGAAATTGATAGGAGATAACAAGACATTTTTCATGGTTGTAGGCTTTTTGCTTTTGTTTGCTCTTTTTTTCTATGTGGCACTTTCGAAAATGACAAAGTATCTGGACCAGGTGGGAGAGGGAATTGAAAATATTCTGTCGGAATCTACGGAACCGATTCACCTGATCACAGAATTGAAACCGATTGAGATTCGATTAAATGAGATTAAAGCTACCCTGAAACGGCAGGAGTTGGAGTCAGTGGAAGGCGAGAAACGAAAAAATGATCTGGTGTTGTTTCTGGCGCATGATTTAAAGACACCATTGACTTCTATTGTGGCTTACTTAAGTATGCTGGACGGATATCCAAAGATGCCGGAGGAGGAGCGAAAGAAATATATTCATATTGCTCTGGAGAAATCCAATCGTCTCGGTGAATTAATTAATGAGTTTTTTGACATTACAAGGTACAATTTGCAGAATATCGAGCTGGAGTCGGTGAAAATCAACTTGACCATGATGCTGGAGCAGATTGCAGACGAACTTTATGGCGTACTTCAGGAAAAAAAGCTTACTTGTGATGTGGATGTGGAAGAGAATCTGGAAGTTTACGGCGATCCGGACAAGCTTGCCCGTGTCTTTGATAATATTTTGAGAAATGCCATTGCATATTGTTATGAGAATACCAAAATTGAGATTCAGGCCAGAATGAAAAATAATAAAATCGAGATTACATTTACAAACAGCGGAGACCGGATTCCGGGAGATATGCTGCAGACGATTTTTGAAAAATTTTACCGGGTAGATAATTCCAGGTCGACCGGAACCGGAGGAGCAGGACTTGGTCTTGCGATTGCAAAAGAGATTGTGGAACTACATGATGGACAGATCATGGCGAAAAGTGACGATTTACATACGCAATTTATTGTGACACTGCCGTCGGAAAATGAACTGGAAGAAAATGAAGAGGGAAGTAAAAATGAGATTCATACACATCGCAGACATACATTTGGGGGCAGACCCGTACATTGGAAGCTCCCGAAAGGAAAAGCGGGAAAAGGAGATATGGACCAGTCTTGAACGAGTACTCGAAGTCTGTGAAAGTAAGCATGTGGAAATGCTTCTGATCGCAGGCGACTTGTTTCACAGGCAGCCGCTCAGACGAGAACTAAAAGAACTGGATTATCTTTTTTCAAAACTGACCATGACTGAGGTGGTTATCATTGCAGGAAACCATGATTATCTGAAGAGAGATTCTTATTATCGGACGTTTCAGTGGTCAAAAAATGTGCATATGATTCTGGACAGGGAGATTCAATGCGTGGAATTTCCAGCATACAGTCTGGCAATCTATGGCATGAGCTATGATACGAAACAGATTACAGAGGAATGCTATTGTGATGCATTTGCACAGCGGCGACAGCCATATGAGATTTTGCTTGCGCACGGAGGAGATGACAGCCATATTCCGATAAAGAAAGAAAATCTGCTGGGGCTTGGTTATGATTATATTGCAATGGGGCACATCCATAAACCGCAGATTATCTGTCCGGATAAAATTGCTTACGCCGGAGCGTTGGAGCCAATCGATAAAAACGATACTGGAGCGCACGGATACATTTACGGAGAGATCACGACCAAGGGATGCAGGATAAGATTCGTACCATTTGCAATGAGATCTTACATACATCAGACGATTGAAGTAAATCCGTCTATGACAGAGCATGAACTAAAAGAGACAGTTGCGAAAGTTATAGATGAAAAAGGAAAGGAAAATATTTACAAGATTATTCTGGACGGAATGCGTGACCCGGAAATTTCTTACAACGTGGACACGCTGGATCCATATGGAAATGTGATCGAGATTACAGATCAGACACGACCGGCATATCAGTTCGATAAGTTGAAAGAAGCAAATAAGGGAAATATTCTTGGGGTATTTGTGGCAGAGCTGGAACAGTATCCTGAGAATAGTATGGAACATCAGGTGCTTTGTGAGGGAGTGCGGGCATTGATGGAGACAAGAAGAGGCTAATATGAAAATCAAAGAGTTGAGACTTAAGAACTTTGGAAAGTTTACAAATAAAGAAATTCATTTCTCAGATGGAATGAATGTGATATATGGAGAAAATGAGTCTGGAAAGTCTACCCTTTATACGTTTATCAGAGCCATGCTTTTTGGGTTGGAACGAGGGCGTGGAAGAGCTGCGGCGCAGGATGCATTTTCCAGATATGAACCGTGGGAAAATCCGAATTATTATTGTGGGGAAATGAAATTTGAATCAGGAGATAAGGAATTTCTTCTGTCCAGAAATTTTGACCGGTATGGGAAAAATGAGACGCTTGTATGTCTGGAAGATGCAGAAGAATTGTCTGTGAAAGATGGAGATCTTCAGATGCTCATGGGTGATTTGAGTCCACAAATTTATGATGATACGATGGCTATGGCACAGATGAGGGTAAAGCCTGGAATGACGCTCTCCGAGGAATTGAAAAATTATGCATCTAATTATTATGCGACCGGAGATGGGGAACTTGATCTGGCGGCAGCTATAGATTATTTGAAAGAGCAGAAAAAAGAAAGTTTGCATGAGATGCAAAAGCAAATGGAAAAACGCCAGGATAAAAGAGAACACATTTCTCAGGAAATGTCTTATGTGTGGCGTGATATTCATAAACTGGAAGAAGAACAGGCACATTTGGAAGAAGAGATTGAGTTTAGAAAAGTGCGGGAGCGAGAATCCAGGCTGTTGCTTAAGCAGGATGAAGAAGAACCCAAACACATGATAGATGAGATACGGCCATCTAAATGGAGAGTACATCCATTGGAAATATTGGCAGCGGTACTGGCAGTGGTTCTGTGTGTATGGCTTTTGAAACGTCCGTGGAATTATCTGGTCGCAATTATTTTAGTATTGCTTTCCAGCATCTATGTGTGGAATCGAATGAAGATCAGTAAAAAAGTTGAGAAGACAGAGCCGGAAAAAATTTTGGAGGAGATTACACCTCAAGAGGAGAAGATTCCTACAGACCGTCTGAAATGGGAGCTGGAGAGAAATGCGTTGGAGCTTGGGGATAAGCGGGTACGTTATTCCAATCTAAAGGAAGACCTGGAAGAGTTAGACGGGATCAGTGATGAGGAGAGAATTCTGAATGTCCAGGCGGAGGCAAGACAGCTTGCGATTGATAAAATTCAGGAACTTTCTGGAGAGATGCAGAAGAAGCTTCGGGGAAAATTAAATGACCGGGTTTCAGAGATTATGGAATTTATTACAGAAGGGAAATATACCCGATTAAATGTAGAAGAAGGATTAAATATCAGCTTACTGAGTGAAGGGCGCAAAGTAGATATTGCAAGAGTCAGCCAGGGAACAGCAGAGCAGGTATATTTTGCACTTCGAATGGCAGCATCAGAAGTACTGTTAGAAGAAGAACTTCCGGTGATTCTGGATGATACATTTGTAAGTTATGACGAGGAACGGCTGGAAAGTGTGCTGGAATGGCTTGCAAAAAGTGGAAAACAGGTATTATTGTTCACCTGTCAGAAAAGAGAGATGAAGATACTTTCCGAAATGGGAGTTAAAAATTGTAGTTATATAAAATTACAGTAGACAAAAAGCAGATGAATGAATGTAAAATTCTTGAACTACATTCACTTATCTGCTTTTTATATCAGACGTAACTGTTATAACTGACCGTGAGCTTTCTTGTATTCCTCAACGCATACCTGAATTCTCTCACTAGGATCCAGAATATCACTGATAGATCCGTCATGGTTCAGAGTATCAATCATAAGAGCAACATATTTACTCATATCACAGTTGATATAATAAGGTCTGGAAAGAAGTTCCGGTGTCTGGTAAATCAGATTCGTTGTTAAGACTCCATCAATCAGACCACTTTCATAGGCTTCATCGAACTTATCCAGTCCATTTGTAAAGAGTCCAAATGTAGCAGCTGCAAAAATACGTTTTGCATTGCGGCTCTTTAACTGTTTTGCAACATCCAGGATGCTGTCTCCGGAAGAAATCATGTCATCCAGAATAATAACATCTTTTCCTTCTACAGAAGAACCAAGGAACTCATGAGCAACGATTGGGTTGCGTCCATTTACCACACGTGTGTAATCACGTCTCTTATAGAACATACCCATATCCAGGTTCAGAACGTTTGCCAGATATACAGCACGCTCTGTAGCACCCTCATCTGGGCTGATCGCCATCATGTGGTTACTGTCGATGATCAAGTCATCGTAGCGATCTAATAATCCTTTTACAAACTGATAAGTTGGACGCACTGTCTCGAATCCGGAAAGCGGGATTGCGTTCTGTACACGAGGGTCGTGTGCATCAAATGTAATAATATTATCAACGCCCATGTGTGTCAGCTCCTGAAGTGCGAGTGCGCAGTCCAGAGACTCACGAGAGCTTCTCTTATGCTGACGGCTTTCATAGAGGAATGGCATGATAACGTTGATACGTTTTGCTTTACCACCGACAGCAGCGATAATTCTCTTTAAGTTCTGATAATGATCATCTGGTGACATATGATTTGTGTTTCCACTCATAGAATATGTCAGGCTGTAGTTGCAGACATCGACCAAAATGTAAAGATCCATACCACGGACAGACTCATCAATCACACCTTTGGCTTCCCCAGAACCAAAACGTGGTACATGAGCATTTACGAGATAAGAATCTCTCTGATATCCACTGAATACTACATCATCCATGAATTTGTGTCCATCTTCATGACGCCATGTAGTGATGAAATGATCGACTTCCTTTCCCATCGCCTGGCAGCCATCAATTGCGATGATTCCAAGTGTTCCTGCAGGGATGTTATCAAGATTACGTTCGTTACGGCGTAACATCTTTTGTACCTCCTAGGTTTAATAATTTTTTTTGAATTCTGATATCGTCACCGGTCAGACGGAGCATAGAATAGCTGCTGCTGATACGTGAAAAAATTCGTTCAGAATAAATTGCTTTTATATCTTCGAGCGACAGGTTCGTAGATATGATTGTCGCTTCCTTTCGTAAGATTCGCTCATTAAGTATAACAAATAATTGTGAAACCGTAAAGCTATTCGCGAGTTCTGTGCCAAGATCATCAATAATTAGCAAGTCACAGCTGCAAATATGGGAGAGCGCATCTTCATCGATCTCATCTCTTTTACCAAAAGTATTCTTAGCAAGAAAATCAAAAAGTCCTGCTGCAGAAAAATAAATAACTGAATAAGAGTGATCCATTAATTCCTTTGCAATACAGTGAGTGAGAAATGTCTTTCCAACACCAGTATCTCCATATAAAAGAATATTATGAAATTCACTGGAAAATGTATCAATAAAATGATGACAGACACGAAGTGCGGTTTCAATGGCGTCTCTTGCCGATCTTCCGGTCAGCGGATCAATATGGCTTTTGGAATAGTAGTCCAGAGAAAATGTGTGAAAATTTTCCTGCTCTAAAATTCCTTTCAAGTTCGAGTCGTTATATAGAAGCTCGATAATTGCCTTTTTCATACAGTGGCACTTGCGTGTTCCAATATATCCGGTATCCTGACAGTCTGGACAGTGATAATGCTTTTCAAGATAATCAGATGGAAATCCGTGAGACGTAAGCAGCTTCTGCTTTTCGCCAGTTAATGTCAGGAGCTTTTCATGAAATGAAGAAAGAGCATCTTCGTCTCCTTCCAGCAGTCTCTTTGCTTTTTCAACACTCAGAGAAGAAATCGTGTCATCAATTGTGCGAAGCTTTGGAATCTTCGCATAAACTTCATCAAAATGAAGACGAAGTTCATGCTCGTTATCCAGTTGTAATTGCTCATAATCGCGCATCAATTGATCGTACTGGGAATTTGATAATGCCATGGACGAAAATGCTCCTTATTGTATAGTTTATTGCTGTAACAGCTTGCGCTCAAGATCGCTCATATCATAAGAACGGTTCTCGAAGTTGTTGAACTTTGTTGGTGCCGGTGTGATTTTAGCGGCACTTTTTCTTTGAAGTTCTTTTTCACGGCGTTCTTTTTCACGGGCTTCTTTTTCGCGGATAAATCCGGCATCCAGGGTTTCGATATCCTGAATATTCTTAACACTTTGCTCCAGCCATTTTTTCAGAATAGATTCAGTATAGTCAAAGCTTGGCTGATGAATTGCATTCATAGTTCTGGCGCATGCGTTCAGAATCAGATCCAGAGAAAACCCATATTCGGAAGTCCAGCGCTTGATGTATTCCATCTCAGACGGTGCAGGAGCGCGTCCTTTAATGCCGAAAGCTCCGAGAATAGAATAGCAGTTCTTATTGTATGCCATAGAGCTTGCTTTTGCTTCAGAAACCGTCTTAATGTGGCGTTCACACCAGGAAAGAGCGACCTTCTGAATATAGTGCATGCTTGTATGACCGTTCTCTACACAGTACTCGATCAGGTATTCGATAAGATCTGCAGACATATGTAAAGTCTCGTAAAAATATGTAATAGATTCTACGTCAGAATGGGACAGTGTCTTGCCAAGGTACTGCTCTGCAACAAAAAGAAGTTCTTTGAACTCTTTACGAGAGCGGTACTGCTCAATACTAGATACATCTGTAGTTGTCGGTGCCAGCTGAATAGAAGGAGCAGCCGGTTCCGGTGCAGATGGTTCTTCTGTCATACGCGGCTGTGCCGGAATCGCCGGAGTCTCTCCGTCTACAGGCATGTCATAATCCAGTAACCCTTTCTTTTTCCAGTAGTTCAATGCACGGATCACATCTTTTTCTGTAATATCTAATAAATCTGCGATCTTTGAAATTGTCAGAGTTCCTGAAGGCTCATTCAGATGGCGCAAAAGAATAAGGTATACCTTCACGTATTCCCCGTTCGCCTCTGCCATATAATGATCGATAAATTCGTTCTCCAGTACAGTTGTATCACTCTGCACGTGGTTTGTAAGTGTTAATTTTCTCATGCCTTTTCAGGTCCTCCTCAAGTATCATTCGCTTCATTGCACAGCTATTATAGCATCGGAAGTACCATTAAAAAAGAAATTTTTGACGCAAAAATCGGGTTTTTTGTGGATAAAAATCTGTGGAAAATGTGGATAACTATCTTCCAAGAAGCGTTTCCCCAATGTTTACAACGTCTCCGGCTCCCATAGTTATCAACACATCCCCTTTTTGACAATGCGTCAGACAGAAATTTTCTATCTCTTCAAAGCTTGGGAAGTAGTATGCATCGCACCCTTTTGCCCTCAATTCATCTGCAATCTGCTTAGAAGATACTCCGAGAGTATCCGTTTCTCTTGCAGCATAAATGTCTGCCAGGATCACATGATCCGTATGTGAAAGTGCCTCAACGAATTCCGGGAAGAGAGCTTTTGTACGTGTATAAGTATGAGGCTGGAAAATGCACCAGATCTCACGATGCGGATAATGGGTCGCAGCAGTCAGTGTTGCAGCAATCTCTGTCGGATGATGTGCATAGTCATCAATGATCGTCACACCATTAGTCTCGCCTTTGTATTCAAAACGACGGTCTGTACCGTGAAATTCTTTCAGTCCCTTTTTGGCAACGGAAACATTTACATCCAGAAGATCTGCAACAGCAAGTGCAGCAAGTGCGTTGGATACATTATGGTCTCCACTTACAGATAAGGAAATACGATCTACAAATTCACCGTTCTTTACCAGGTCAAAGGATGCTTCGCCGAGTTCGTCATGAGTTACATTTGCAGCATGATAAGTTGCGGAAGGATTCGTTCCGTAAGTTACAATTTTGCAGTCAAGATCTCCCGTAATCTCATCCAGACGATCAATGTCACCATTGATAACAAGTGTTCCGTCTTTTGGAAGCAGCTTTGCAAATCTGTGGAAAGAGTTGCGGATATCCTCCAGATCCTTGAAGAAGTCCAGATGATCTTCGTCAATATTCAGAATCACACTGATCTTAGGAAAGAAGCTAAGGAAACTGTTTGTATATTCGCATGCTTCCGTAACAAAAATCTCGGAATTACCGACACGGATATTTCCACCGATTGCTTTTAAGATTCCGCCAACAGAAATAGTCGGATCCATCTCTCCGGCCAGAAGAATGTGTGAAATCATAGAAGTTGTTGTTGTTTTTCCGTGAGTTCCGGAAACTGCGATTGGAATATCGTAGTTTGTCATAAGCTGTCCGAGAAGTTCAGCACGTGTCAGCATCGGGAGTCCTTTTTGAACTGCAGCCTGATATTCTTCATTGTCTTTATGAATTGCAGCCGTATATACAACTACATCGATACCATCTATAATATTAGAAGCTTTCTGTCCATAGAAAATCTGTGCGCCGGCTTTTTCAAGATGATCTGTCAGAGCAGATTCTTTGTTGTCAGATCCGGAAACAGTAAAGTTCTCTTCTAAAAGTACCTCGGCAAGTCCGCTCATGCTGATACCGCCGATTCCGATAAAATGTACGTGTACTGGCTGGTCAAAATTAATTTTATACATAATTAAGATTCCTTCCTCATATATATAATAATATAGGCAAATTGTGTTGGGAAAAATCCCGTCTGTAGTATCGTTGGATTGCTCTGTGCGGCACACTTTCACAATCCAATTAATAATTCTTTCTAACTTATTATTATATACATATATGAGAAAAAATCCAACCCGCAATTTTTTGTAATATTTTCATAAAAAGCGGAGAAATTATTCAAATGTTTTGTAAAATATGTTCACGAAATGGAACATATATGGTATAATATTTATCACAGACTACTGAGAAGGGGTGAAGACATGAGGAAAAAGGAAATGATAGCAATGCTCCTGGCAGGAGGACAAGGCAGCAGACTTGGTGTTCTGACATCAAAAGTTGCGAAACCGGCTGTTGCATTTGGTGGAAAATACAGAATCATTGATTTTCCGCTAAGTAACTGTATTAATTCAGGAATTGATACTGTAGGTGTATTGACACAGTATCAGCCATTACGTTTGAATTCACATATCGGGATAGGTATCCCATGGGATTTGGATCGAAGCATCGGTGGTGTTTCGATTCTTCCGCCATATGAGAAGAGTACAAGCAGTGAGTGGTATACAGGTACAGCGAATGCCATTTATCAGAATTTGGAATACATGGAATCGTTCCATCCAGATTATGTATTAATTTTATCTGGAGATCACATTTATAAGATGGATTACCAGGTGATGCTTGATTATCATAAGGAGAACAATGCAGATGTTACAATCGCGGCTATGCCGGTTCCGATAGAAGAGGCAAGCCGTTTTGGAATTGTAATCACCGATGATAGCGGTAAGATTACAGAATTTCAGGAGAAACCGCCACAGCCGAAGAGTAATCTGGCATCAATGGGAATTTACATATTTAGCTGGAAAGCATTAAAAGAAGCTCTTGTAGCATTGAAGGACGAGCCTGGATGTGACTTTGGAAAGCATATCATTCCGTATTGTCATGAGAAGGGTGAGCGCCTGTTTGCTTATGAATACAATGGATACTGGAAAGATGTTGGAACACTGGGATCTTACTGGCAGGCTAATATGGAGCTGATTGATATCATACCGGAATTTAACCTTTATGAAGAATTTTGGAAGATTTACACTAACAGTGCTATACTTCCGCCTCAGTACATTGCAGAGAATGCTGTGATAGACCGAAGCATTATCGGCAATGGCTGCGAGATTTATGGAGAGGTACATAATTGCGTTATCAGTGCCGGAGTCACAATTGAAGAAGGTGCGGTAGTGAGAGATTCAATCATCATGAGCGATTGTACGATTGGAAAAGGCTGTGTGATCGATAAATCTATCATAGCTGAGAATACGAAGGTTGGCGAAGGCGCGATCCTTGGAATTGGCAGTGAAGAACCGAATAAATTAAAACCGGCAGTCTACTCATTTGGACTTGTAACGATCGGAGAGAATTCTGTAATCCCGGATCATGTACAGATTGGTAAGAACACCGCAATCAGTGGAATTACGAACAAAGAAGATTATCCGGACGGAGTACTTGGAAGTGGAGAAACATTAATAAAGGCGGGTGAGATAGCATGAGAGCAGTAGGAATTATTTTAGCAGGCGGTAACAATAACAGGATGAAAGAGCTGACTCACAAAAGAGCAGTAGCAGCAATGCCAATTGCAGGAAGCTATCGATCCATTGATTTTGCACTTAGTAATATGACGAATTCTCATATTCAGAAAGTTGCGGTGTTGACGCAATATAATGCCCGTTCCTTAAATGAACATTTGAATTCTTCAAAATGGTGGAATTTCGGAAGAAAGCAGGGTGGACTGTACGTATTTACACCGACCATTACAAATGATAATGGATACTGGTATCGCGGAACGGCCGATGCCATTTACCAGAATATGGATTTCCTGAAAAAGAGTCATGAACCGTATGTTGTTATAGCATCCGGAGATGCGGTATATAAGATGGATTACAGTAAAGTTCTTCAGTATCATATTGACAAAAAAGCTGACGTTACGGTAGTATGCAAAGAGATGGATCCATCAGATGATGTGAGTCGATTCGGAACAATCCGAATGGATGACGATATGCGTATAACAGAGTTTGAAGAGAAACCGATGGTGACAAAATCAAACATGATTTCAACAGGAATCTATGTGATCAGAAGAAGATTACTGATTGATCTGATTGAGCATGCAGCGGAAGAAGAAAGGTTTGACTTCGTCAATGATGTTCTGATCCGTTATAAGAATCTGAAGAAGATCTATGGTTACAAGATTGATCATTACTGGAGCAATATTGCAACTGTAGATGCTTATTATAAGACTAATATGGACTTCTTGAAGCCGGAAGTAAGAAATTATTTCTTCAAGCAAGATCCGGAAATTTATTCAAAAGTCAGCGACCTGCCTCCTGCAAAATATAACCCAGGCGCGTCTGTCAAGAACAGTCTGGTAGGAAGCGGAAGCATTATCAACGGAACTGTGGAGAATTCCGTAATATTTAAGCAGGTATTTGTGGGAAATAACTGTGTGATCAAAAATTCAATTATTTTAAATGATGTGTATCTTGGGGATAATACTTACATTGAAAACTGCATCGTGGAAAGCCGTGATACAATCAGAGCCAACACACGTCACGTTGGAACAAACGGGATAAAAGTGGTTGTCGAAAAGAACGAGAGGTACGCACTGTAAGATCAGTGCGCCTAGATAGAAAGGGGCAATAACATGCAGATAACAGATGTAAGAGTAAGAAAAGTAGCGAAGGAAGGAAAATTGAAAGCAGTAGTATCAATCACGATGGATGAAGAATTCGTTGTACATGATATTAAAGTTATTGAAGGGGAAAAAGGACTTTTTATTGCTATGCCAAGTAAAAAGGCAGTGGATGGAGAATACAGAGATATTGCTCATCCAATCAATTCCGAAACTCGCGAAAAGATTCAAAGCATCATCCTCGAGAATTACGAAAAAGTATTAGAAGAGGCACCTGAGGAAGCCGTTATCTAGTTTGTGTGAATAGAGGACATACGAACAGAAGCTTAAGGAAAATTGAAAAAAGAAAATGAAACGAAGAAGCGGGATATGTAATTGGAGGCATATCCCGCTTCTTTGTTTCAACTAGGTGTTTTCTGTAAGATGTTCCGTATATTCTTTCGGTATATCTTTTAAGGCATGAAATTCAGAGGAATTTTGAAGTTGATTAATAAGAAAGATTAAAGAGAGTTCATCATTCTTTTCAATCAGATCCTGTTTGGAATATTTGTTTAGCGGAACGACCAGGTAATGAAAACTTGGTATGTAATCTCCGAAGACATCACTCAAAAAGACACGATGGAATTCTGTCCCCCCATTTGAAGTTGTTGTGTTTTGTGTTTCCATAAATCTCCTTTCTGGACGAATCTGATATGGAAACTATCTGAATATATTTTAACATTTTGAGTATAAAAAAACAATGTATAAAGACTATATGATGAGAAAATGTAATTAAATTCAGAAGTACCGTATCATTTGTCCGGTGAAAGTGTAGCTGTATTAGTGCCGGGAATCACTGAAAGCTGCGGTGAACGAGTAACTTCATCAAAAATCTGAGTAATCTTTGCTGAAAAAGCAAATGAAATTCAGAAATGAAATCTTGGCTAAGGATTTCTGTGGGCATTGAAACATAATGAAAATATCATGCCCGAAATTTGATGTAGACGTAGTGTAACATAGTGCTGTAATAAAACGCAATAGAAAAATAAAAATATTTCTAATATAGTCTCCACATACTTGGAAAAAATAAAACTATATCAGAGGTGGCAGCTATCTCACATCTGATATAGTTTGATATATTATACATAATGATCAAGTGAAAATGTCATTGCTTTCTTTGTGACAGGGTGCCTGAACTCCAACTGATATGCACAAAGACACAGTGGTGTGCGCCTCGCGGTCAGCTTCGGTGAGTCGGGGTTATACTTCGTGTCACCGATGATCGGGCAGCCCATACCGGAAAGCTGCACACGAATTTGATGATGGCGTCCAGTATCTAACTTGATTTTTAGCTGGCTGGTCGCGACAGGAATTGCGGAAGCAATATCAGCAAAAAATGTAGTATCAACTAAATCATAATGAAGCTTTGCTAATTTGGCATCTGCAGTACCTTTCTGACAGATTCTGGAAGTATTTGTTCTGGCATCTTTTACAAGGAAGTTTTCTAAATCAGCAGATGTTGGTTCTGGCGTTCCCGCAACTAATGCATAGTAATGCTTACCGAAGCCGGAAGTTGTAAGCTGCCGGTTCAGATCCTTTGCGGCAGCAGGCGTCTTGGCGAAGACGAGAATTCCACTTACCGGCTGATCCAGTCTGTGAATGACGGCAAGGTACGGCTCACCGGATTTACCAGAAGTCATGCTGATATGATTTTTTAAAAGGCTCACCATGTCAGGGGAGCCGATGCGTTTGCTTTGGGTTGCAACTCCGGCCGGTTTGACACAGACCAGAATCTGTGTATCTTCGTATAAAATGTTGATGTTATTTATCATGTCATATTCCTTTGTAATTTCATAAAATAGTTCTTAGATCAAAAAATATAAGCATAGGTCAAGATTCGGATAGAGTCCTGACCTATGCTTATATTGAAATAAAAACGCAGGGTTGTCAAGAACATAAATAAAATGATAGATAATTGCTATAAATAATGTTTCAGATAAAAAGTTTTCGAGTATGAGTGCTAAAAATAAAGATACCGCGTGAACAGGAAAAACATAGAAGTTCACACGGTAATTTTTATTCCCAATTCGATGGCTGTACTGGGTATTTCGCACATTTTCTTGCTGCACTCATATAAGCATCAATGTTTTCCAGTGATGTCTGAACCGGAATATCACATCCAGGAGCAATCGTGAATCCACGTGGGTTGTCCCAGCATTTGCGGAAGCAGTCGATGACAGCCTGTTCGATAGATTCCGGAGTGCCTCGCAGAATTTCAATTGGTGAGACATTTCCCATGATGGAAAGTTTGTCGCCAACAAGATCTTTGGCAACAGCAATATCTACGGCACTATCGATACTGACTCCACGGATACCCATCTCAGGGAAGGTCTCCAGAAGTTTTGTGGTATCTCCGCAAATGTGGAAACCAGAGCCGCGGCTGCCCCATTCTTTCCATTTATCCATAACTTTTACATAATAAGGAATGACAAATTCACGGAACTGTTTTGGTGACAGAAGGGAAGCTGTTGGCTCAGCAAGTCCGATTCCAATCTGATTCTCTACGAATTTACGTCCAACTTCAATCGTAATGTCCGCAGCGAAGTCCAGAAGTTTATGAAGTCCTTCTTTATCTTTTCGCATAGATTTTAGGATTATTTCAACACCGGCAAGGTTGGCAGCAGTTGTAAATGGTCCCATTAGACCGACTCCTGTGAAAATCTCATCGTTTAATGCGTCTTGAATAATTTGGACAGCCTCAAATGCAGTCTGGGCATTCGGGTCATTTTCAAAGCGAATTTTTTCCAGGTCTAATTGATCAATCTCGGAAAAATCTTTTAAAATATTTTCCTTAATCATAGGAATTCCGAGTGGATCGTATGTAGATTCTGCACCGAAAGCAACCGGGATTCCGTCAATACGGTAGTTGACACTTAAGCCATCTTGCCCGAAACGTTTGTAGCTTTCGATAAGCCAGTGAGCGCGTGATTTTGCCTCTACGAAAGCATCTTGATAAGATGCCCCGAAGTTCATTCCAATATATGGTGAAAATAATTTGATCGGCATACGGTCTACTGGTTTTCCTGCAAACAGGGCAAATGCCCGTTCTTTAGGGGTCATTTGATCATCTTTGTGCATAAGGATTACCTCTCTTTTTATTGATATTTTTATTATACGACAGAATGGAGGCAGGGACAAGGAAAGTGGATGAAAATGATATTGGAATAGTTAATGATACACAAAATATATAGAGGATTTAAATACTAGTGTTAGTGCAAGGTGTGGTATAAAGTGCGGGGAGACAGAAAGAAGAGTAGATTTATTGTAAAAATATGCTATACTATGTCCATGATTAAGAAAATATAAAAGCGGACGGAGAAAAGGTATGAAAATTGAGAAGAATGCGAAAGATCTGATGACACCAATTGAACGAAAGAAGGCAATTCAAAATGGTGAGAGGGCAGACCGAGTGATGGCGATGCCATTTACCAGCGAGTTTAAGTGCTATCTGAGTGGAATCAGTGTTCGTGATTTTTGGTTCGATGTAGAAAAAATGGCACAGGCAGAGAGAATTGTATTTAATCGTTACGGCTATGACCGAATTGTGATCGGACCGAATACAAGAGGAATCGTGGAAGCGCTGGGAGGGAAATTTATCTATCCGGAAAATGGAGTTCCATATGCCGATGTCCCAATGATTTCTGATTATAAAAAGCTTGATGAGATGGAGCCGGTCGAGGCAAAGCAAGATCCTCGAATTGCAGTATTTATAGAAGAAGCGAAAATATTGAGCGGAGAGGCACAGAAAATTGTACCGATTGAGGCAAGCATTGGCGGACCATTTACAATTACTTCTACGCTTCGAGGGGTGGAAAAATTGCTTAGAGATTGCCGGAAATATGGAGAGGAAGTTCATCGGCTGATGAGAATTGTAACAGATAGTCAGAAAAGCTGTATTGATATGGCAGTTCAATATGGACTTGGAATTGCCATGGCAGATCCGGTCGCAAATCCAGCATTGATTGGACCGAAAATGTATGAAAAATTCGTTTTTCCATATACAAAAGAGCTGACCGATTATGCATATGAAAAGACAGGACATAAAGTATCTCTTCATATGTGTGGAGACACAAGGAGTATTTGGAAATATCTTGGACAATATCAGTTAAATGAATTAAGCCTTGATAATATTATAGATATTAAGCAGGCGGCAGACGAGATTGGCAGTGAAGTACCGATTGCAGGAAATGTAGATCCAGTGAGCATTGTCATGAAAGGAACGAAAGAAGAAATTTTTGCGGATGTGAAACGATGTGTAGAAATTGGAAGTAAGGCAAAGAAGGGATACACACTTGCAACGGGATGTGATATTCCAGAGACAACAGATCCACAGAAGATAGACTGGTTCATGGATGCAGCAAGAGCATGCGGGGAATATAAGGGATAAAATTATCCGTTTTTGCAATAGGCACTATATACTCATATTAATAAAAATTCAAACAAATGATTATAGATAAAGTGAATATAAAGTGATTATATATCGAAAATAGCAATTTGATGTAAAGACGAGAGATATGCTATTCTGTATATGTAGTTATGAAATATTTTCAAGAGAAAACGGGAGGAAAACACAAAATGAAAAAGAAAATTGTAAGCATGTTATTGGTTGCAGCTATGGTTGCATCAATGGCTGTTGGCTGTGGATCAAAGAATGATTCCGGAAGCAGTGACACAAAGTCTGATAAAGGAGAATCCATTACATTTATGGCGCCTGATTGGGCGATTCCATCTGATGATCAACTGGATGAATTTACAAAAGAGACTGGAATTGAGGTTGAAGTGTCTGAAGTGGGCTGGGATGATATCCGTGAAAAACTGGCTACAGCTGCAACAGGAAATAAAAATGTTGCTGATGTAGTAGAAGTGGACTGGTCCTGGGTAGGAGAATTCAAGGCAGCTGGCTGGTTAGAGCCACTGAAGATTTCAGATGCAGATAAGGAAGATTTTCTTACATTAGATACATTTACAGTAGATGATGAGATTTTAGCACTTCCATATTCCAATGATTATCGTATCGCATATTATAACAAAGACCAGTTTGCTAAAGCCGGAATAAATGAAGCACCAAAAACATATGCAGAAGTTTTGGAAGATGCAAAAGCATTAAAAGCATCTGGTGTTGATTATCCGCTTGCAATGTCTATGAATGCAGAAGAGAAAGCTGCAACAGGATTAATGTGGACAGCATTCCAAATGGACGGAGTTGTATGGAATGATGATGGAACATTTAATAAAGATGCCATTATGGATGCATTAAATTATTATCAGGAAGTTTTAGATGCTGATTTGGTTGCCCCAGAGGACAAGACAGCTTCTGGTATGGAGGCTTATATGAGAATTTGCAGTGGTACAGCAAGTTTTCTTGTAGGACCAACAATGTTTGTATCTAAGACACAAAATCCGGATGATTCAGCGGTAGTAGGACAGGTTGAACCGATTCTTGCTCCAGGTAAAGACGGAACAGCGAAAAAAACAATGGCTCTTCCAGAGGCACTTGGTGTTACTTCTACATCTGAGAATAAAGAAGCTGCTCAAAAATTTGTTGAATGGTATACATCTGCTGATATGCAGAAAGAATTAAATGAAACACTTGGAAGCCTTCCAACACGTAGTTCAGTATTAAAAGAACTGGTTGATGATGGAACAATTGCAAATGCAGGAGCCATGTTAGAAGCATCTGAGTTAATTGCATCTCCATTCCCGAATGGAGTACCAGCTTATTACGCAGAAATGAGCAGTGCAATGTATAACGCAATTAATAAGATGGCGCTTGGAGAATTGACACCGGAGAAAGCCTATGAAGAGATGTCTTCAGCATTAGATCAACTGCTTAAAGAACAATAAAATATAGGAAATACACATATGAAAAAAAAGATTTTACCATATCTTTTACTTGCACCAATGATTTTGATCATGGGTGTATTAGTATTTTATCCCATTATTACAACTTTTGCGTATAGTTTGAAAAGATGGAAACTTACGGAGCCGGGAAATATTCATTATATTGGATTTAAAAATTATATAGATATTTTACAGTCGGATTCATTTAAATATAGTATGCAAAATACTTTATTTATTTTAGTGTTTGTAATTGTTTTTACAACGATAATTGGATATTTAGTTTCAGTATATTTGAATTTGGAATGTAAATGTGCTGGAATGTTACTTGCAATAGCAATTCTGCCATGGGCATTACCACCATTTGTAAATGGTATTTTATGGAAATTTGTATTTTTTTCAGGATATGGATTTTTAAATAAAATACTGATTGGTCTGGGGCTGGTAAGTAAACCGGTTCAATTTCTTGGTTCGCGCTGGCTGTTATTACTGGTTGTTTCGATTGTAGTTGTATGGCGTAGTGTGCCGTTTATGGCATTGGTATGCCTGGCTGGACGCCAGTCAATTCCGGATGCTATTTATGAAGCGGCGAAAATGGATGGAGGAACGCCAAGGAAGGTATTCTGGCATATTACAATGCCACTTATGAAACCATTTTTGGCATTGGGAATTACTTCAACATCAGTAACTGCAATAAATGTTTTTGATGAAATTGTAGCACTTTCAGGCTATGGAGATTTGGGGAAAAATATATTAATGGAGAGTTATTTGACTACATTTTCATTTTTGAATTTTGGAAAAGGTAGCGCAATGACGTATATTGTCTTATTTTTTGCATTACTTTTAGGAATATTCTATCTCCGGAATTTGAACAAGGAGGTGGATTATTAATGAAGTATGTGAAGAAAGCAGGATATATTGTTGCAACGATATTTTTTTTAGTTTTCACATTAGGACCATTTGTTTGGACTTTTGTTATGGCGATTACACCGAAAGCAGAAATGTTCTCAAATGTAGTTAGTTTATTACCGAGTCATATTACATGGAGTAATTTTCAGAATTTGTTTTCTGGCGGACGAAGAAGTGTTGCATACTTTACAGGTTTAAAAAATTCTCTTCGAGCAGTGATTGTGACGATCTGTATCGGTATGCCAATTGCTTTGGTGAGTGCATATACATTAAGCAGAATGGAGTTTCCGGGAAGGAAAATTATCAAAAATGCCTTACTTATTACGATGGTCATTCCGGTAATGGCAACTATTATTCCTCTGTATAAAATGTTTTCGGCAGGGCATATGCTGGATAATACATTTTGGCTGAGTATGGTTTATGTAAGTTCGTATCTGCCGATGGCAACGTGGATGATTATAAATTATTTTTCGACAATTCCAAAAGAGCTAGAAGAGGCGGCACACATTGATGGCTGCAGTCGAGGAAAAGCATTTTTTAAAATTATATTGCCATTGTCATATCCGATTATTTTGTCAGTGTCACTGATTATGTTCCTGAATACATGGAGCCAGTTTCAGATTCCGCTTATATTAGCCTCATCTATGGATACAAAACCTATGGCGATTGTTGTATCTGAATTTGTGACAAAAGACAGTGTAGAATATGGATTAATTGCAACAGCAGGTATTGTATCGTTGATACCACCTGCAGTAACAGCAATTATTTTCAGAAAGTATTTAATTTCTGGCATGGTAGGAGGTTCTGTAAAAGGATAAATATGACAATACAGGAAATTATGAAGCGCATTAAACTTCCGGAGGAAGCGCAGTGTGTAGTGCAAGAACAGAAAATGACAGAAGAGGATTATGAAAGATGGAAAGTCCTGTTTCAGACAGACTTGAAGATGTTCTTGGAAGAGTGGAAAAAACAGAATGAATATAAGGAAAAAGCTTTGTATTTTTATCTGAGATTGAGTTGTGAGACTTATACGAGTTATCGGAAACAGAAGATCAGTGATAAAGTTTTTAATGATACTTTTTATGATATCACAATTTGGTGTGAAGAATGTCACAGAAAATATGGAGTGTATGGGCTGAAAGAATTGTGGTGGCTGGCTCAGTCAATGAATATGAAATTATTTCGATTGGGGAGGCTTCAGTTCGAACCAATAGTTATTGAAGAAGATATGGTAGGGGAAAATGAAGTGATTCCGAAAGGGGCAAGGGCTTTAAATGTTCATATACCGGCAGGAGAGTCGCTTGATTTGAAAGTTTGTTTGGATTCTTTTCGGAATGCAGAAGCATTTTTCGGGGAAAAAGGTCAGATATATGTTTGTGATTCCTGGCTGCTTTCACCAGAATTGAAAAAATTACTAAGTGAAAAAAGTAATATCATTCGGTTTCAGAATTTATTTGAAATTACGAAAGTATATTATGCATTTCCACAGGCGGAACAAAGAGTATTTGGAGAAATATTAGAAGATAAAAGTCAGTATCCGGAAGATACCCTTTTGCAAAGAAACTTAAAAAAATATTTAATGGACGGAAAAAATCCGGGGATCGGCACCGGATTTGTTAAAAACATATATCAATATATTTAAACATTAAAATATTTGTTAAACGTCAAATGCCGGAAAAATTCATGAAAAAGAAAAGGAGAAAGAGAAACATGAAGAAAAAATTAGTAAGTGTACTGCTTTGTGTTGCTATGGCAGCATCAATGGCAGTTGGCTGTGGCTCCAAGTCTGACAGCAAAAGTAAAGAGTCGGATTCAGATGGAAAAACAACTCTTACATTCTGGTGTCACGAGAATGAGCCTTGGGTAAAATCTTACAAAGCAATGGCTGAAAAATTTGAAAAAGAGAATCCGGAGTATACGGTGGAAGTGAAAGATTATCCTTTCAAGGTATATAATGATAAGATTCAGACTGCTCTGACATCAAAGACTAGTGGCCCGGATATCATTGCTGTATGGGGTGGAACAGCGCCTTCATTTATTGAATCAGATGCGTTGTCTGAGGTTCCGGAATCACTTTCAAAAGAATTGAGCGAAGATTATCTTGCACCGACAACAGGTATTTACACAAAAGAAGGTAAATATTATGGTGTGCCGATGGAGTTTAACTTAGAGTACGGCGGAATGATCGTGAATAAAAAGTTATTTGATGAAGCAGGAATTTCATATCCGACTACATGGGATGAGCTTAGAAGCGTATCTAAACAGGTTGCTAAGATGAATGGCGATGTATCTGAAATGAAAGGTTTCGAGATGATCGATTCTGATGCTCTGATCTGTAACTATCTTGCAATGATCCTTCAGCAGGGTGGACAGTATATTCAGGATGATAATTCTGTTAAATTTGATACACCGGAAGGTGTGAAAGCTATGAATGAAATTCTTAGCATGGTAAAAGACGGAGAATGTGATCTTGAGAACCTGACTTCTGGCGAGTATTGCTTCAACGATGTATATCAGGATAAAGGATATATGTCTTCTGTAGGTTCATGGGCAATTGGAGAAGGAACAGATTCTTACAGTCTTACATATGGTAAAGATTTTGAGTATGTTCCTGTTCCACAGTATGGAGATAAGATGGCATTTGCTTCTGAGACAGGTTGGGGACTTATGGTTCCAAAGAACAGTGCTAATCAGGAAGGTGCATGGAAATTTGTAGAGTTCTTCAGCCAGCCGGAGAATCTGGTCGAGCACAATATTGCTTGTAACCAGTTGCCACCAAGAAAATCCTTACTTGACAGCCAGGAGTACAAAAATGCAATGCCAAATATCGCATTTTTGTTAGACATCCTTCCAAATGGTCAGTGGATGGGACCTTACAACACATCTGATATGAGAGATATTTTCAATGATATGTTCATTGAACTGTGTCAGTCTGATAATCCGGATGTAGAGACAGCATTAGCAGATGCTTCAAAAGAAATTTCAGAGAAGTGTCAGCTTAGCTATTCTATAAAGTAGCAGGCAGTAATTAAGGTGGAGAATTCCGAGGGGGATTCTCTGCCGTTTTTAGAAATGGGGAAACTTATTGATGAAGAATAATCGTTTTGTTGCGAGCGTATTAATTCCGGGATTTATATTTTTGATTATTTTTTCTGTATTTCCGGTTGCGTATGGCCTGGGTATTTCTTTTTTTGATTATAATCCGGCCAGCAGTTATCAGGAATTTCTTGGATTAGAGAATTATAAAAGATTACTTATGGATAAAGTGTTTTGGATTTCAGTGAAAAATACTGTGGTTTTTTGCGTAATTGCAGTAACAGCTAATATTATTATTACTTTATTTCTGGCTAAAATAATTTCAATTATTCCATCAAAGGGATTAAAAACATTGTTTAGGACAATTTTATTTATTCCTTGTATAGCACCGATGGTAGGGACATCTATGGTATGGAAATATGGAATTGTAGGAACTGACGGAGGTCTTTTGAATCGCATTATGTCAACAGTTGGCATGGCACCAAGAAACTGGTACCTTACTACATGGCAGATGTTGGCGATTATTATTGTATATACATTATGGGCGGATATTGGGTATAATGTGGTGCTGTTTACAGCAGGAATTGAAGCAGTTCCGAAAGTGTTTGATGAAGCTGCTGAACTTGATGGAGCAGGACCAATCAGAAGATTTATTATGATAAAACTTCCGCTTATGGGAAGGACGTTTGCATTTGTGGCAATTATGACAATGGCGAATTATTTCCAGATGTTTGCGCAATTTAGCGTGTTTGTGCCGGATGGTGGAAGAAATAATGCGGCAATGGTTCTTACGAACTATGTATACCGGACGAGTTTTGGAAGTTATGATATGGGATATGCATCTGCGATCGCTGCGGGATTGTTTGTCATTGTATTTATTGTTGCTATGATTCAGAATAGAATTATGCGTGCGGATTGGAGTTATGAATAATGAAAAAGAAAAAAAGTGAATACAAAAAGCATCATGTAATTATACTTATATTTTTAACTATTTTTTCTCTTATCATGATGTATCCAATGGCATGGATGTTAGTAACGTCTTTTAAAACGAATGCTGATATAAGAGCTAATCGTACAAAATTTTTGCCAACGGAGTGGACTTTGGAAGGATATCGTACAGCGTTTGCTAAAGCACCGATAGGGCAATGGTTTTTGAATAGTATGCTGGTGGTTATTTGCATTACAGTTGCGGTTATATTTACAAGCACATTGATTGGATTTGTGTTTGCAAAGTATGAATTCAAAGGGAAGAAAGTGTTGTTTGTTATTCTTCTGGCAACGATGATGGTTCCGCCGCAGGTGACAATGATTCCAAGGTATTTGATGATACAGGAAATGCATTTGTTTAATACAATTGGTGCGTTAATTGTGCCGGGGCTTGTCAGTGCATTTTCTATTTATATGGCGAGGCAGTTCATTGCAGATCTTCCGGATAGTATTTGTGAAGCAGCCAAAATGGATGGAGCAGGACCATTTCGAATTTATTGGAGTATTGTTCTGCCGAATATTAAGCCGGCAATTGGATCAATTGGAATTTTTACTGCTATGATGAATTGGAACGACTATTTAAATCCGCTGTTGATGTTAAATGATATGGAAAAGATGACACTTCCACTTGGGCTTGTGATTTTCGATACACAAAGGGTATCGGATATGTCGGCAACTATGGCAGCGGCTTCTATGATGATGATGCCGATGATTATTATATTTGTATTGTTCCAGAAACAGTTTATTAAAGGAATGACATTAAGCGGAATAAAATAGAAAGACTTGTTTGCGAAAAAATGTTTCAATTTCAGAATAATGGGCGGAAAACCACAATCTTTTTTGCAAATGGTTAAAATGTTTATCTGGTGTTATGATAAAAATATTATTTATTTAAAAACCTAATAAACAAATAGGATTTATTTGAAATCTCTATTTGTTTTATACTCAAACAGTATGCTATACTTTATTACGATAGTTAATAAACATGATAAGTGAAATTACTAGGGAGGAAAATGGAAATGAAAAAGAGAATAGTTAGTATTCTGTTAGTTGCTGCTATGGCTGTATCTATGGTTGCAGGCTGTGGAAGCAAAAGCGCCAGCAAAAAAGCTGACAGCAAATCTGGCGAGAAGACATTAGAAGTATGGGTACCACCGCTTGATGAGGATACCGAGAAGAACTGGGGAAATCTCCTGACAGACTGGGAGAAGGAGAATAACTGTAAAGTTAACATCACATTAGTTCCGTGGGAGTCATATGAAGAGACTTACACAACAGCATTGAACTCTGGTGAGGGTCCGGATGTTGGATATATGTACAATGAGATGTTCCCAACATACATTGATGCTGGTGCAATTGATGATATGTCCAAGTATGTGACAGACGCAGATGAGAAAGAGTACAAGTATCTGAAGAACGGGTATGTTATGGATGGACAGTATGGATGGCCATTAGTAACAGGTGTACCTTTCGTAATTTATTACAATGACGATATTTTAAATGAGCTTGGTGAAACAGCACCAGAGACATGGGATGATTTCGCACGTATCTGTAAAGAAGCAACAAAAGATACAGATGGTGATGGAACAGTTGATCAGTACGGTCTTGCTATGGGATTAAATACAAGTAATTCCGGATCTGGTTTACAGCTTCTGAACGGATTCTATTATTTCGCATTATGGCAGAATGAAGGACAGATTTATGCAGATGATTTTAAATCTGTAACATTTGCAGATGAGGCTGGAACAGAGGCTATGCAGTGGCTGAAAGACCTGACACCATACATAAATCCTGACTTTATGTCTTATTCATGGTCTGACGGATTTTCACAGGTATTCGGAGCAGGAAAAGCTGCATTTGGTATCAGCAGATCTTCACAGACAGATGGAACTACATTTGCAGAGACATATCCGAATCTGAACTGGGATTTTGTAACTTCTCTGAAGAATAAAACATACGGAACATTCGGAGCTACAGACAGCTTAACACTGATGTCTGCTTGTGAAGATAAAGATCTTGCTATGGACTTCATCAAATATGTAACAGGTTCTGAGTTTATGACAAAGTATCATGCAAAATGCCCAGGAGCTGCACTTACAGAGAGCGAGCCATATGTTGGTGACGAGAAGATGGAGAAAATCTATACAGAAGATAAAGATAAATGGCACGGACTTCAGGCTGGTCCTTGCGGAGTTCAGATCCTTACACAGTTATCTGCGAACTTCCAGGGAATCATGTCTGGAGAGACAACTGTTGAGGAAGGTCTGAAAGAAGCTGAAGATTATGCAAATGGTCTGTTAGATGAGTATTGGGCAAATAAATAAGAGACAGATAAATCGATTTTTGGATGCCTGCAATTTTTGCAGGCATCTTTTTCTACTTTGCAAAATAAAATGCAGAGCTTTGGGGTGAAAAGCAATTATGAATAAGAAGAAAATACAGAAACTTACGCCGTATTGTTACATAACACCGATTACACTGATCTTGGTTACATTTGTTATAGTTTCAGTTATTATATCAATTGTACTCAGCTTTACGAGATATAATATTATGACTCCGCCGGTGTTCTATGGAATAAAGAACTATGTCCGGTTATTATCGGATGCGAAATTCTTAAAGGCTTTGAAAAATACATTGAAATTAATGGTTATGATTGTTCCGTTGCAGACGGTTCTTGCCATAGTTATTTCTACATTTCTTGTATCAAACAGGGATATGTTGATCGGAAAGATTGCAAATAGTGTAATCTTTATTCCGGTTCTTTGTTCCAATGCGGTAACAGGAGTTATCTGGAGAGAAATGTTAAACGGAAAATTCCCGGTTGTAGAGAAATTCTTTCATTTATTTGGAATAGAGCCGTCTATGCTGATCGGTGATGCAAAGACGGCGCTTGCTGTAGTTGCAGCGGTAGCAATCTGGAAATCCATGGGATATTATGTTGTTATTTATTCATCCGGTCTTATGGGAATATCGGATACATACTATGAGGCGGCAAAAGTAGATGGTGCGGGTGCAATGAGAAGATTTTTCGGAATTACGCTTCCGATGTTAAAGCCGACGATTATTCTGGCATTGTTTTTATCAATTACAAGTTCCCTGCAGTGTTTCGACCTGATCTATACATTGACAGGAGGCGGACCGAACAATGCGTCTACAACCTTAGTAGTATATGCCTATACACTTTGTTTTGGTGCGGGATCTGCCGGATATGCAATGGCAATTTCCAATGTTCTGTTCCTGGTAATTTTAATTATAGCAATGTTGCAGCGTGGAATGATCAGACGTGATGCATCAGAAATATAGGAGGGAACGGATATGCTGAAAAAAGGAATAAAGACAATTATTATATATGTAGTTATGCTTGCAATCATTGCATCCAGTGTTGTTCCATTTGTGTACATGTTTTTGATGTCATTCAAGTCAACGATCAATGCATATGATTTTGATTTTTCATTAGAAAAAATGTCACTGGTACAGTATAAGAAAATCTTTGCACTGAATGGTTTCGAAAGATACATTTTTAATAGCGTGTATGTAGCAGTCGTAGGTGTAATCTTGACGGTTATTGTGTGTTCACTGGCCGGATATGCATTTGCAAAATTAAATTTTAAAGGAAATGACAAGTTATTTTTGCTTTTGCTTTTGACTATGATCGTACCGTCAGAGGTTATCATTGTGCCGTTGTTCTTGATTGTGAAAAATCTGGGATGGCTGAATACATTTAAGGCATTGATTCTTCCGTTACCGACGGCGTTTGGCGTATTTATCATGCGGCAGGCGATTCTGGATGTACCGGAAGATCTGATCAATGCGGCGAAGATTGACGGATGTGGAAACTTACGCATTTTCTTTAAGATTGTATTGCCGATGGTAAAATCTTCCGTACTGGCATTGGCGATCTTCACATTTGTCGGAGCATGGAATAACTTCTTGTGGCCGTTGGTTTCTTGTACAAGGACAGAGATGAAGACGTTGCCGCTTGCTTTGAGCATGATGAAAACTCAGTACAATACAGATGTGGGACTCACTATGGCGTGTGCTGTAATTAACTTCCTGCCACCGTTTATTTTCTATGTATTTATGCAGAGTAAGTTTAAACAGGGAATGACTTTGAGTGGAATGAAAGGTTAATAAATTCTTGTGAAAGGGGATAAATATGAGTTTATTTGAAAAAAAAGATATTAAATATGAAATGAAATTGTTGAGTTCTCTGGAAAAGGTGTTTCCGGACGAGACACCGGTATATCGGATGGAGTGTCAGCTTTTAAGCGGTCTGTGGGGCGAGACGGTGTCCTTCCAGGTGGCATATATGGGTGATTACTTTATGCGAGAACGTCTGGATGTGCGTGTGGTTTCTGAGCTTGCAGAGCATGTTCATGTGAGGACGGTGGAGATGGTTCCGGTCGGACGTGCGACAAATGGAATCGTAGATGATAATTATCTGAAGACGACTTCTGGATTGTATCCGGATCTTCTTAAAGATTTAAAGGACGGAAAAGTGATTGTCTATTCACGCCAGTGGCGCAGCCTTTGGGTGGATGTGGATATTACAAATGAGATTCCGGCGGGAGAGTATGAGATAGAGCTTCAGCTTATCAAAGAAGGTGAAGTTGTATGTAGTGCAAAACAGAAAGTGACAGTTATCGGAACGGAACTTCCGAAACTGGATATTATGCACACAGAATGGATGCATGCAGATTGCCTGGCGGATTATTATCATGTAGAAGTGTTTTCAGAGGAACACTGGAAGCTTCTAGAAAATTACTTCCAGGAATATGTAAAACGTGATTGTAATATGATGCTGACCCCGTTATTCACTTCGCCGCTTGATACTGCAATTGGACTTGAGAGAACGACTTGTCAGTTGATTGACGTAGAAGTAAAAGATGGAGAGTACGTATTTGGATTTGCGAAGCTGAAGCGCTGGATCGATCTCTGTAAGAAATGTGGAATCGAGTATTTTGAAATGTCACATTTGTTCTCACAATGGGGAGCAAAATATGCACCGAAGGTTGTTGCAACTGTAAATGGAAAGAAAGAGAAGATTTTTGGCTGGCATACACCGGCGGTCGGGGAATATACAAAATTCCTTGAGAGTTTTCTTCCACAGTTGACAGCAAAGCTAAGAGAATGGGAAATTGCAGATGTGACTTATTTTCACATTTCAGATGAGCCAAGAGAAGAACATTTGGAGTCTTATAAGGCTGCAAAAGAATCCCTTGGAAATATGCTGGACGGATTTCACACATTTGATGCATTATCCAGTTATGAATTTTACCGTCACGGTCTAATTGACAAGCCGGTTCCTGGAAATAATGAAATTGAAGAGTTTCTTGCAAATGGTCTGACGGATATGTGGACTTATTACTGTACAGGACAGTTTTATGAAGTAAGTAACCGTTTTATGTCCATGCCATCTGCGAGAAATCGTATTTACGGTGTGCAGCTGTATAAATATGAAATTATTGGAGTATTACATTGGGGCTATAATTTTTATAACAGCCAGTATTCCATTGAACACATTAATCCATATGAAGTGACAGATGCGGCCGGAGCATTTCCGTCAGGAGATCCATTCCTTGTATATCCAGGTGAAAATGGACAGCCAGAAGAGTCGCTTCGTATGATGGTACATGACGAAGCTATGACAGATCTGCGAGCACTGAAATTACTGGAATCTTTGACAAGTAGAGAGCATGTCATGGAGTTGATTGAAGGAAACCTTCCGGAGCCATTGACATTCAAGCGCTATCCAAAATCCGATATGTATCTGATTCAGTTAAGAGACAGGGTGAATCGTGAGATTAAGGAATTCACGGCTGAACGGAAATAAACCGGAAATAAACCGGAAATAAACAGAGTGTCACTTGGTGAGAGATGGACGTGATTAGAGAGACAGATGTGATTAGAGAGACAGATGTGATTAGAGAGACAGATAAGACGCAGCTACCGAAACAAGCAAGTTGAAGCTGCCAAAATGGGAATATAAATTGTTTATAGAGAACATTTATATGAATAAAAAAGCAACAATTTGTTGCAAAATATCAAAAAATTCCGAAAACATGATATAATAAATCACCAACGTAAAGGGTGATTGAATCACAATCACAAACGGTAATTCAACCGAGAAAAAAGAGAGAAGTTGTTCATTCAAAATCTTCTCTCTTTTTTATGGCATTTATTAACGCGCAGGATTATGTAGTATACATCTTGACAAAGTGCATGGGATAGATTAAAATTATGAGCAAATTGATATACTTTTTGGCGATGAATGGAATTAGTACATGTAAGCTGGCTCAGAGAGGACATTATATGGTGTGAGGTGTCTGCTATGAACTGCATGGAACCGGTCCTGGAGCCTCTGCATGAAAATGTAGCGTCTGACCAGCGTTAATGGAGAATGGAGAGAACTGTGCTGTCTGATATTTGCAACATAGCTACAGTTAATTTAGGGTGGTACCGCCGGAGCTTTCGGTCCCTGATATGGGGAGATGAAGAGTCGGCGGTTTTTTATATAATAGATAATTACATTTTTATTAAATCATATGAAAAGTTCCCGGCAGAAAAAGTAACTCCTCGGAAATAAAACATTTCCTGTAAAGATACATTTTTGAAATGGAAATGAACAGAATTTTACAGAAATAAAAGAACAAGAAAAAGGAGAATTGTGATGGCAAAGGATAAGAAATTAGTAAAAAATATCACATCACGTGATGAAGATTTCGCACAGTGGTATACAGACGTTGTGCGAGAAGCACAGTTATGTGATTATTCAAGCGTAAAAGGATGCTTGAACTACCTTCCAAATGGATTTGCAATCTGGGAGCTTATAAAAGCTGACCTTGACAGAAGATTTAAAGAGACAGGTGTAGAAAATGTATATCTGCCATGCCTGATTCCAGAAGCACTTCTTGAGAAAGAAGCAGATCATATCGAAGGATTTGCACCAGAAGTAGCATGGGTAACACACGGTGGAATGGAGAGACTCCAGGAGAGATTTTGCGTAAGACCTACATCTGAGACATTGTTCTGTGACTTATGGGCAAGAACAGTACAGTCTTACAGAGATTTACCAAAAGTATGGAACCAGTGGTGCTCCGTACTTCGCTGGGAGAAGACAACGAGACCATTCCTTCGTTCCAGAGAATTCTTATGGCAGGAAGGTCACACGATTCATGCAACATATGAAGAGGCTGAACAAAGAACAATCCAGATGTGGCAGATTTACAAAGACTTCTACAAAGAGACAATGGCTGTACCATTTGTAGCAGGTAGAAAAGCAGAGCATGAGAAATTTGCAGGAGCTCAGGATACTTATACAGTAGAAGCACTGATGCACGACGGAAAAGCACTGCAGTCCGCAACAAGCCATTTCTTTGGAAGCGGATTTCCGGAGGCATTTGGAATTCAGTATATCGACAAAGACAATCAGCTTAAGAATGTTTACGAGACATCATGGGGATTGTCCACAAGAAGTATCGGAGCGCTTATCATGGTTCACGGTGACGATGACGGACTTGTTATCCCACCGCACCTTGCACCAGTTGAGTGTCGCGTAATTCCAATTGCTCAGCACAAAGAAGGAGTACTGGAAAAAGCAAATGAATTGCTTGATGAGCTGAAAAAAGCCGGATACAGAGTGAAGATTGATGATTCAGAGAAGAGTCCGGGATGGAAATTCTCAGAGCAGGAGATTCTCGGAATCCCAACACGTATTGAAATCGGACCAAAAGACATTGAAAATAATCAGGTTGTAGTAGTACGTCGAGATACCCGCGAGAAGATTGTTGTGTCCTTAGATGAAATAGCAACAAAACTTCGTGAGATTCTTGAAACAATCCAGCAGGATATGTACAATAAGGCAGAAGAGTTCCTGAAAGCACACATCGATACAGCAGTAACGATGGACGAGATGAAAGAAAAATTCGCAGCAAATCGCGGATTCGTAAAAGCATGTTGGTGTGGAGATCCAGTATGTGAAGGCGAAGTGAAATATGAGACAGGCGGAGCTGCTACAAGATGTTTGATTGAAGATGAACCGATGATCTCTGATAAATGTATTTATTGCGGAAAACCAGCAAAACATATGGCATATTGGGGAAAATCTTACTAGAAAGAAACACAATTCAATTGGGGACGGAGTTTTTTTAAAAAACCTCCGTCCCCAATTGAATTTTATGGTATTGTGTTCGTAAATTTCTTGCATTATAGAAATAAATGTGTTAATTTAATTCTACAACGCAATTCTTGTTATTCATGATATTTCTACATTATTATCAGTATTTGGCGTGTCGCCGAGAATTGCCAACATTTATAGAAGAAAAGTAGATAGGGAGGAGGAGGCCTATGCCGAGAAGAGCAAGGCGTGAAAGTGCAACGGGTTTTTATCATATTGTATCCAGAGGTTTGGATCGGGAAAATATTTTCGGTGAAAAACGCGAAAAAACCAGGTTTTTGAATTTGCTTAAAGACAATTTAAAAGATTGTAATATTGAGATTTATGCATATTGTGTTATGTCAAATCATTTTCACCTTTTAGCAAAAGCTGAGAAAGAAATTATGCCAATATTTATGGCAAAAGTGTTGGGAAGATATGCGAAATATTATAATTATAAGCATAATCGTACTGGTTATGTATTTGAAAATCGATATAATACGCAGTGTATAGAAGATGAAAGGTATTTTTGGAGCTGCTTGCGTTATATTCATATGAATCCAGTAAAAGCAAAAATATGTAGTAACATAATGCAATATGAACATAGCAGTATGAGGGAATATACTGGGAAAAGAAAGAATAGAGAAGTATTATGTGAAAAAGCATTAAAGTTATATGAGGAAAAATTTAAAGATGGGACATCAATTGGAACTTTTCATCAGGAAAAGGATGAAAATGTGTTTTTAGATACAGAAGAGGAAGAGTATAGGCAGTATGTAGAATTGGCGTGGGAAATACTTTGGAATATGCAAGAACAAAGACAACTTCAAGGATTGGAGATTTTACAGTTCGTAGAAAGTAGAGTGCAATTCGAAAATGCAGTAAAAGAAAAGCTAGGAGTCTCAAAAAGTTATGTAAAGAGGATTAGAAAACAAATTGAAGGTGAACTTTACACAATTCAAAAGGGGACAGGATAAGATTCAATTGGGGACGGAGTTTTTTTGAAAAAAACACGTCCCCAATTGAAAGTGTGTTATAATAATACAGATTAATAAGGAGGCATATGAGAATGGAAAACCGGAAGATTGTATTACCTGAGAATGTGAAAAAGATTATAGAGACGCTTCAGACACATGGTTATGAGGCTTATGCGGTCGGAGGATGTGTACGGGATTCCGTATTGGGACGAATTCCTCAAGATTGGGATATTACAACTTCTGCGATGCCTCAGGAAACAAAAACATTGTTTGATAAGACATTTGATACAGGGATTGAGCATGGAACAATTACAGTATTGCTCGATCATGAAGGATACGAGGTGACGACCTATCGAATTGATGGAAAATATGAAGATAACAGACATCCGAAGGAGGTTACATTTACTAGGTCGTTAAAAGAGGATCTTCTCCGGCGAGATTTTACAATCAATGCGATGGCATATAATGATGCAGATGGACTTGTAGATATTTTTGGCGGAATGGAAGATTTGAAAAAAGGAGTTATTCGCTGTGTGGGAGATGCAACGGCAAGATTTTCGGAAGATGCTTTGCGTATATTAAGAGGAATACGGTTTGCGGCACAGCTTGGATTTGAAATTGATGACGAGGCGAGAATGGCTATGAAAGAGCTGGCTCCAACGCTTCGGAAAATTAGTGCAGAGCGAATTCAGGTGGAATTGGTAAAAACGTTAGTTTCTGATAGACCGGATATGTTACGGACAGCTTATGAACTTGGAATTACAAAGCAGTTTTTGCCGGAATTTGATCTTCTTATGAAGACGGAACAGGAGACGCCACACCATATGTACAATGTAGGGGAGCATACATTACATGCATTAATGAGGGTGCGTCCGGATAGAATATTACGTATTACAATGTTGCTTCATGACATGGGGAAACCTGAGTACAAGACTATGGATGAGACGGGACAGGCACATTTTAAAAAACATGCAATTGGTAGTGAGCATATTGCCAAAGAAATTTTAAAAAGATTAAAATTTGATAATGAGACAATTCGAACTGTTGCAAGGCTGGTGCTTTATCATGATTATCGTATGCCGGCAGAAGCGAAAAATGTAAGGAGAGCCATGAATAAGATTGGCGAAGACATTTTCGAATATTATATGGAAGTGAGACGTGCGGATGTGTTAGCACAGAGTACATATTTGCGGGAACGAAAACTAAAAAATCTAGATGATATAGAAATACTGTATGCAAAAATTAAAGAGGCGAAGCAATGTGTTTCATTGAAAGAACTGGCTGTAAGTGGTAGCGATTTGATAGCTATTGGAATTAAGCCAGGAAAAGAAATTGGTGAAATATTGAATCGATTACTGGAAATGGTTATAGAAGATCCAGAATTGAATCAGAAAGAAATTTTACTGAAAAAAGCTACAATTTAAAAAGGGACAGGTTGAAGTTCAAATGGGGACGGGGTTTTTTTGAAAAAACCCCGTCCCCATTTGCATATTTTCGCAATTGTTTTCATAGGATAGAGAGAATATGTAGTAGAGTGCAGGGGGCTGAATATGCAAGATTATGAACGGGATAATATATTAGAACAATATGAAATTGCCGTAAATAGCACCCGGAAGACCAGGGGTGCTATTTTATGCAGCACAGATAAGGGTGTGTTTTTAATGAGAGAGGTAGGGGTATCTGAAAAGAGGCTTCCTGCGCTTATCGAATTGTATGAGTATTTTATGGATTATGGTTATCAAACTATAGATATGCCAGTGAAAAACCGGGAAGGAGATTATGTAACAAAGGGGTTTGATGGAAGTATTTACATGCTTAGACGAATGCCGCCGGGGCGGGAATGCGATGTAAGAAGAGCGGCAGAACTTTTTGAGGCATCAGGTAATTTGGCGAAGATACATTTGTTGATGAGAAAAAAAATAATGGAAAATGTGTCGGAAGCGGAGAATTTGGAGGAGGGGTATATAAGACATAATCGAGAATTACGTAAAGTGCGGGCATACATCAGAAATGTTTCTCCGAAAGGGGAGTTTGAATATTTGTTCCTGGAGTATTTTGATCAGATGGAAGCATGGGCAGACGCAGCGGTTAAAAGCCTGAAAGCTTCGGGATATAAACAGCTTTATCAACAAAGCATTGATGCAGGATATATGGTACATGGTGAATACAATTACCACAATATTTTGTTTGATGCGACTTCTGAAAAAGATAATTATGGGCATAGAAAGTTAAATGTTTACACGGTGAATTTTGATCATTTTAAAAAGAATGTTCAAGTAGAGGATTTGTATTATTTCTTAAGAAAGGCAATGGAAAAACAAGGTTTCAAAGAATGGATCAGCGATGGAATACTCAATGCATATTCAGCAATTATACCGTTGGGGAAAAATGAATTGGAGTATTTGAAAAATAGATTGATGTATCCAGAAAAATTTTTTAAAGTTGCAAATTCATATTATCATTCAAATAAAGCATGGATATCAATAAAAAATGTTGAAAAAATGCAGATGGCAGTTAGACAAATGAAGGAAAAAGAACATTTTTTAAATCACTTTTTTGATGCTCGGATTTGAATCTTAAAAATGCCTAAAAAGCCTATAAATACGCGGTAAAAAGGGTAAATATCCTTGACAAATATAGGGAAAACAGGTATAACAATATCTAGAGGCAGGGTGCCTAGATAAACAGGAGGAGGAAATTATCCATGAACAAAACAGAATTAGTAGCAGCTATTGCTGACAAAGCAGAGATTTCTAAGAAAGATTCTGAAAAAGCTTTAAAAGCTTTTGTTGATGTAGTTACAGAAGAACTTAAGAAAGGTCATAAGATTCAGTTAGTTGGATTCGGAACATTCGAGACAAGCGAGAGAGCTGCAAGAGAGGGAAGAAATCCGTCTACAGGGGAGACAATGAAGATTGAAGCTTGCAAAGCACCTAAGTTCAAAGCTGGTAAAGCATTAAAAGACGCTGTTAACGAGTAATGGATTAGTTCTAGATAAGTGTACGGGCGGGGAGTTGTTGGCTCCTCGTTCTTTTTGGTATATGGAAATTGTGTGTAAGAAGCGTACAATTTAATTGGGGACGGGGTTTTTTTGAAAAAACCCCGTCCCCAATTGGAAGAAAATGGAGAAATATTATGAGATTAGATAAATTTTTGAAGGTGTCGCGTTTAATCAAGCGCAGAACGGTTGCAAATGAAGCTTGTGATGCTGGGCGAGTGCTGGTCAATGGTAGTGTTGCGAAGGCTTCGGTCAAGGTTAAAGTCGGAGATATTATTGAAATTCAGTTTGGTACAAGAACTGTGAAAGTCGAAGTCCTGGATATTCAGGAGACGACGAAGAAGGAAGAGGCGAAAGACTTGTTCAAATATCTGTAATAAATGCAGGGGACCTTTCATATGATTACTAAGAAAGGTTGTGATGTGCATGGATGAGAGAAATGTATCAAAACCAGCTATGCGGGGGCATAAACTGGTTTTGAATAACCGGACCGCAAGTCTGGTGACGGGTGTGAAGGATGTATTATCTTTTGATTTGAATGAAGTTCTACTGGAAACGGAGCAGGGAATGTTGATGGTGAAGGGGACGGACCTTCATGTAAACCGGCTGAGTCTGGAAAAAGGAGAAGTGGATCTGTCCGGAAATATTGACAGTATTGCTTATTCGGATGTGCATGCAGAACAAAAACAGGGAGAGAATTTATTTGCACGTTTGTTTCGTTAATGTGTGTGGAAAGTTGCAGGAAAGTCAATGATTGGGATTGAAAAAGAATTATTAATTTTTCTGACTGCATTTTCATCTGGATTATTTTTAAGAGGAACATACAGATGCCTGGAATGCTTCCGGGATATTGTGAAACATTCGTTTCTCGCAGTCGGAATAGAGGACTTGTTTTACTGGATTTTTGTGGAAATGTATCTGTTTGTGCAAATTTACCACACTAGTAGTGGTAGTGTGCGCTGGTATTATATACTAGGTGTTGTAGTTGGAGCGTGCTTGATGTCATGGCTTTTGCAGAAAGTTAAAAAAATGTGTAAAAAAATCTACACCCGTAAAACTTGATAAATTTCAGGGAAAAAGTTATTATTATAAAAAGGTATAAATCGGTGTGGGAACCGAAGACAAGGGTGAGTATTAATATGAAAGATACAAGGCGTAATAGCCGTAAGAGAAGGTCCAGGAGGCGGACGAATCAACACAAGTTGAGTGTGCTTGTAATTACAGGTGTAATTCTTTTGATGACAGCACTTGTAGTGGTCGGTGGAATTTCTCTTCGGGCGAAGGAGAAAAGTTATTTGGCTCAGGAGACGGAGCTTAAGAAACAGATAGATGAAGAGAAAGCCAGATCACAGGAGATAGATGATATGGAAGCATACGTTGGAACTGACGAGTATGTGGAAGAGATTGCGAAGGAAAAGCTTGGTCTGGTGAATGAAAATGAGATCATATTAAAAGCAAAGTAACGAATGAAAAAGCTTTGGGCGAAAGCCCGAAGCTTTTTTGTATAATAGGATTAGGGTGTCAAAAGACACGTTAATTAATATATGATTTTATTTGTACCTTGAAAATTTAACACGAATTGCGTTTGAGTTTTGCCTTAGACTTGTGGACTAACGATATTGCAGATGACTTTCTTGGTTGTTTTATGCCGTTTCTATTTTTGGAGCGCAATTATTCAAGCTATTGATATAATCCAATAGCTTTTGAAAATCCAATGCTGCTATCTGCGAATTTTCTTCACCGCTATAAGCACCATCTGCAACAATAAAAGCTCCTTCATCAAAAGTATTCTGTTGTTCCAGATAGTCTTTCATAAACTGATTATCAGCGTATATATCAGCTGGGAGATGACTCCCACCTCTATAGGTGGTGAGAAACAAGCTGGTATCAGTGGTGGGAGTCAATCCCCCAGCTGATATAGCCTCCGGCAGGGCGCACATTGTCCGGTGGACAATGGTTTTGCGCCGACCGAAACGGAGTGTAGACTTGCAGAGGTGCGCAGTAGAAGTATGTCATGCAATTGCATGACGCGCACCTCGCAGCAAGAATGCCGAGGCATTCTTGAATCTGACACTAATTCAAAATAATCCACATGACTTCTTTTGCTCCCTATGTTATACTTGCATCTGGTGATTTCATTTTAAGAGAGGATTTTTACAAATGATACGAAAATTATACACATTTTTCCAGAAAGAGACTGTTTTATCTATCTCTGTGATTCTGGCTGTTTTTTCGATGTTCTGGATAAAACCGGACCACACTTATATTTCTTATATTGATTTTCGGACCCTCGGTCTTTTATTTTGTCTGATGACAATTGTAGCAGGGCTGAAAGAGATTGGCGTTTTTGATTTTCTGGCAGAAAAAATGTTGTCAAAAGCCCACGGAACAAAAGCAATTGTAACACTGCTCGTACTGTTGTGTTTTTTCTTTTCTATGGTAATTACAAATGATGTTGCTCTGATTACATTTGTGCCTTTAGCACTCATCATGTTGCATAAATTACCGGAAGAACTGACCGAATACTGGCTTATAAAAGTAGTTGTCATGCAGACGATTGCTGCAAATCTCGGAAGTATGCTGACTCCTATCGGAAATCCACAGAATCTTTATCTTTACGCCCAGGCTGATATGTCTGCTTTCGCATTAATACGATTAATGCTTCCTTATTCTGTCGTTTCCTTGATATTGTTACTGTTCTGGATTAGGTTTGCCGCATCCAAAGCTCCAAAAATGAGCAAAAAGAACGATATATCCCTGTCATTTTCTAATACTTCCGAACATCATAGGGAAAATATTCTGAAAAGTACTGCAAACCGAAAAACAGAATATCTCGTTGCATACTTGTTACTTTTTGCAGCCTGTCTCCTGACCGTTGCACATATTCTCGACTTTCGGATTCCGCTCCTTTTGGTTGTTCTTTATGTCATAATTCGCAACCACACTTTGCTTGGGAAAGTCGATTACTCTCTTCTGGCAACCTTTACTGCATTATTTATTTTTATTGGAAACCTTGGACGTATTTCTCAGTTCAGCCATTTTCTCAGCAGTATTATGACCGGACGTGAGACAATCACTGCAATTCTGGCAAGCCAGGTCATGAGCAATGTGCCAGCTGCGATTCTGCTGTCTGGTTTTGCGGATAACTACACATCCTTGATCATCGGCACCAATATCGGCGGGCTTGGCACACTGATTGCCTCTATGGCAAGCCTCATTAGCTTTAAATACATTGCAAAAGAGAATCCTCACCTGCGTGGAAAATATTTTACTTTATTTACAGTTGCAAATATTCTATTCCTGGCAATTTTACTTTTGCTAATCAAATGCCTTACAGCATTTTAAGCCAGCTATTTTGGATCTTATACTTTTTATTTCGCCGCCTTTGTTGAGCAGCTACCATAATTTTTCACTTTATTTTTCTTTATATTTCTCTGTCAGTTCTGCTACTTTTTTGCTGTAAGCATCGCCCTGTTTCTGCTGTTTGAGCTGGCTCTTGATCTGTTCTTTCACCTCGTCAAAGCTGGCTTCTGCCGCATCTTTTTTCTCCTCAACTTTAATCAGGTGATATCCGAACTGTGTTTTCACAGGTCCGACTACATGCCCGATCTCTGCTGCAAATGCTGCATCCTCAAATTCCTTGACCATCTGTCCTTTGCCGAATTCTCCAAGGTCTCCGCCTCTCTGTCCGGAAGGGCATGTAGAAAATTCTTTTGCTGCGTCTTCGAATACTTTCTCACCGCTTACAATAGATTCCAGAATCTGATTACATTTTTCCTCGGAATCTGTAAGGATATGCTTTGCGTGAACAGTTGCCCCTTTTTTAAACTGAGACTTATTTGCTTCATAATAATCTTTGACTTCCTCGTCAGTCACTTTCACACTATCAAATAACTGCTTCATAGCAAGGCGTGCAAGAATATCTTTTCTTGCATTCTCCATTACACTCTTGTATTCTTCCGTCTCATCTAACTTCAGATCTTCTCCGTATTTTGCAAATGAATAAAGTGCTTCCAGCTGCTCCTGACACTGTGCACGGAACTGCGGATTAGATGCATATGCCTGCTGCTCTCTCGGAAGGCTCTTTATAAATGCATCGACCTCTTTATCTGTAATTTCGTGTCCGCCTACAACGGCTAATACTTTCTGATCCATAATCTTATATTCTCCTTTTATCATGTCAAGGGTCTTATTCATAATTTGTCCGCCGCCCCTGACATTTCATTCATGTACGTAAAGCGGACAACTCCTGTATATTATACTACATACCCGTACCTGAATACCAGTCTAATTTTCCACCACTGCTCCTCACGCCACTGCTCCTCTTTGCACCAGCCAGGACATCCACAGAAGCACTGCCACGCCTAACAGTGCACAGAACAATAAGGAAAATCAAATACATAGTACTGTGAAATCAAAGTAAATATTTCTATCAACAGAACCTTTTATGACAACATCTCTTTCACACAAATACTCCGATAATCACTCGGTGATATTTTATATCTTTCTTTAAATACTCGGTTAAATGTTCTCTGAC
>ERZ809074.468-NODE-468-length-64742-cov-12.155224_pt1 | contig 64742 bp, 39 predicted proteins | sample MGYA00520795_ERZ809074 | MGnify/ENA primary metagenome ERZ809074 (study PRJEB31570, sample SAMEA3212989) | Homo sapiens | biome: human-gut; feature: human gut; material: fecal | place: Sweden | collected 2011 ...
AGAACGTCGGGAAAAGGAAGGGGCGCCTCTTTGAGAAGGCGTAAGCCCACGAAGTGAAAAGGGAAAGGACCTTTTTGGAAAAGAGAATGCAGCGAGTGATTTTACAGCAAAAAGAGTTCGGAATCGTCCGAACTCTTTTTCTGTGCCTCGTTAGTCTGCACTTGGCTTTTTATTCTTTTTCTATACACTGCGGACGAAGGGCGGTTATTTTTTCATTTCCCTTTTCTTTGCCTCTACCCTACGGGCGAGGGAACGGGTGACGCGGCCGTAGTTATAGAATAATTCCGCATACGCCCTGTTGCCCTTTCCCGAATAGAGGGGAAACAGAGAGGCGTCGTATTCCAAAAGGTCTTTTATGAGCGCTTTGTTGACGTAAAAGAAAATTTCTTCGCCGCGATAGAGAACGAGCAGGCGATTGCCCGCAAAACCCTTTTCCGCGCCCGCCACGCCTTTTATTTTACATTCGTTCAAATCGACGGGATACGGCTTTCCGCGTCCCTCCGCGATATACAAAATCGCTTGTTCGCGGTAGATATAATAGCGGAAATGAGCAAATACGGCGTAAACGCTGAGTCCCGCTGCGGCAAGAAAGCAGGCGAGAAAAAAGCAGAGGGCCGTGGAAAGGGAAAAGATCGTAAAGGAAAATCCGCCGAGGGCAAGGATCATCGCGGCGAATAAAAAAGGGCGGAAATTCCATTTCGGATAGTAGAGGGGATTGCCTTGAACGTTTTTCATAAAAATATCCTTTGTGTGTATGTTTTAATGCGTAAAAGAGGGAAAAGAGCCGCTTTCGCTTTTCGGCTTCGCAAAAATTTTTCAGCGAACCGGCGCGCGGCGACAAACGCCGGCAACTTTGGCCTTTTAGAGAGAAGAAAGGGAAGAATAAAAACCGAGTCGGCGTTTTCTAAAAAAGAAGGAGCGCGCGACAGAAACTTTCTTTGTTTCAAAAAGAGCGCGGGGTGCAGACGCTTCGAATGTGCAGCAAAAGAGCGATATGCTTCGGCTTTATATTAGAAAGAGGGAGTGTGGCAGTCGCTTCGATTTTGCTTCAAAAAGAGCGTAAAACGGCTTTGGCTCTATCTTGGAAAGAGCGGGGAAAATTGGCGATTTGGCTTTTGTATCAAGAGAAATCACGAGGAACGGTAGCTTTTTTATCACGAAAGTTGAAGGGAATGTTCGGCGGGTAACTTTTTTATAAAAATCGGACGGGAATGGGTTTTGTGTTCAGCCGTTAAAAAAGATAAAAAGAAAAACACAAGCGAGAGCGAGCAGAAAGAAACCGACCGCGGCGAGAAACCAAAGGGAAACGGGCGGGGATTTTTTTCGCTTTTCCCGAAATTCCGCGTAAGACTCCCGTTCCCTGCGGGGCCTTCGGAAAAAGGAGCGTGCAAAAAGCAGCTTTACGGCGTAAGCGGCGCCGTCGAATATGCCCGCCCCGTTCGCCCCGAGAAGCCCTGCCGCCCCGAGGCAGAGCGCACCGACGAAAAAGCAGGAATCGCTTAAAATTCTTGCCGTTTCCGCGCCGCTTTTCGCGGAAAATATCCCCGAGAAGGCGGAGAGGACGAACGTACAAACAACCGCTGCCGCCGCGCAGATAACCCCTCTTTTTAAATTTTTTTGCCTGCCGCCCGTTTGTTTATTCACTTAGCGCCGCCCGATATTTTTCTTCCTCCGCGTTGTTGCAGTAGACGAAATGGCCGGGAGCCACTTCCCGCAAGGAGGGCTTTTGCGAGGAATAGTCGTGTTCCGCGAGCGGATTGTAGGAGATCCTTTGTCGCTTCTTTTCATAATGAGGATCGGGAAGGGGAATGGCGGAAAGCAGAGATTTCGTATACGGGTGGAGCGGGTGGGAAAAGAGCTCCTCCGAAGAAGTCAGCTCCACCAATTTTCCGAAATACATGACGCCGATACGGTCGGAAAAATACTTGACGACGGACAGATCGTGCGCGATAAACAAAATGGTGAGTCCCAAACTTTCCCTCAGTTCGTTTAAGAGATTGATGACCTGCGCCTGAATGGAAACGTCGAGGGCGGACACAGGCTCGTCCGCGATGATTAAATCGGGCTTCATGATGATGGAGCGGGCGATGCCGATGCGCTGGCGCTGTCCTCCCGAAAATTCGTGCGGATAGCGATCGGCGTGCTCGCGCACCAAAGAAACGGTTTCGAGCACCTTAAACACCTCTTCCTCGATATATTTTTTGTCCCTTTCGCCCTGAATGATCAAGCCTTCGGAAACGATTTCCCGAACGGTCATACGGGGATTCAAGGAGGCGATGGGGTCTTGGAAAATCATCTGTATCTTGGTGACGAGATTTTCTTTCTTCGCCTTTTTCGCGAGGGCGTCGTACTCCTTCGAAACGGCGCGTCTTTCCGACTCGCTTTGGCAGGAGGCGAGCTTTTCCTCCTTCTCCGCGCGGAGCCGCGCAAGGCGTTTTTCCCGAAATTCCGCGTCACAGTGTTTGCGGTCCCGTCTAGCGCTTCTGATTTCGCCGCGCAGTTCCCCGATCCGTTTTTCGAGCCGTTCCCGATCCGCGTTTTCTTCGGTCAGCTTTTTTTTGAGCGCCCTGATCTCCTCCGTATACCCGCGCGTTCCCGCGCAGATGCGCTGTCCCTTGAAATAGACGTTGCCCGAGGTGATATTATACAGCTTGATGATCGAGCGGCCCGTCGTGGTCTTGCCGCAGCCCGATTCGCCCACCAGACCGAATACTTCGCCCTTCTTGATGTCGAAGGAAACGTCGTCCACCGCTTTCAGTTCGCGGGAACCCGATTTGAAATATTGGCAGAGGTGCTCTACTTTTAAGAGGACTTCGCCGCGATTATCTTCCATCCTGCGCCTCCCCTAAGTTCTTCATTCTCTTGATCCTGTCCGTGACCAGCTTGGGGGGACGGATGCGGGGCGCGTCGGGGTGCAGCAGCCAGGTCGCCGCAAAGTGCGTATCCGCCACGCGAAACATAGGCGGCTGCATTTCGTAATCGATCTCCATGGCGTATTTGTTCCGCTCCGCAAACGCGTCGCCCTTGGGCGGATAGATCATATTCGGCGGCGTGCCGGGGATGGCTTCCAGCTTTTCCGTCGTGTCGAGGTCGGGCATGGAAGAGAGCAGCGCCCAAGTATACGGGTGGCGGGGATCGTAAAAAATATCCTCCGCCGTTCCGTATTCGACGATTTTTCCGGCGTACATGACGGCTATCTTATCCGCCATTTTTGCCACCACGCCCAAATCGTGCGTGATGAAGATGACGGAGAGGTGATGTTCTTCTTTCAGCCGGTTGATCAGTTCGAGTATCTGCGATTGAATGGTGACGTCGAGCGCGGTCGTCGGCTCGTCGCAGATGAGAATATCGGGGTTTGCGGACAGGGCGATGGCGATGACGATGCGCTGGCGCATCCCGCCCGAAAATTCGAAGGGATACTGATTGTATCGCACTTTGGGATCGGGAATCCCCACCTCTTCCAAAAGTTTCAGCGCGCGCAGCTTCGCTAAGCCGCGCGTGATCTTATTGACCGCGGCGGAAGAGAGTTCCTTGAAATAGTCGATCAGGGCGATCGCCTCCCGGTGCGCCTGATAAGAGTCTTTTAAAGAGAGTATCTTTTCGTAATGCGATTTCAGCTCGGAAATTTCGTCCGCAATCTGCGCCTTTAAAGCTTCCCTGTCGATCAGAGAAAGGGGAATCACCCCCCAATCGGGGAGCTTGCCCTTTGCCAAAATAGCGTCGTGCCTGGCCTTTTGCGCCGCGTAGCGCCTTTCTTCGCGGGGATTATAATCCGCCGCCAGACAATATTCGCCGACGTTTTTTTCGACGCTCTCTGCAAACGTATAGGCGGGGTTGTCCTTGCTCGTATCCAGAGGATCGATGGAGTCTTTAATTGCAGCAAACAGCTTTTTGCTCTCCGCACGATAGAAAGTCCTGTCTTCCAGCATACGCTCCAAATGCGCCGAAGCGTCCTTCAATAGTTCGACGGCGCGTTCTTTCTTCTTCAAGCTCTCGCGGTAGGCATAAGAGAGCGCTTTTTCCGCCTCGCCGATAAAATCGAAAAGAAAGTCCTCGTTCAGAAATTCGAGCGCTTTTTCGTTCAGCTCGGGAATCTCCATACTCGTCAGGTCGAAAGAGGGATGACGATAGACGTAATAGCCGATGCGGAAGAAATTGGGGCGTTCCCGTTCCTGCGCTTTTGCCAAGACTTCCAGACAGGCGTCGAGGGTACCTTTCGCACGCGCAAGGCCGTCTTCGGACTTTCCCGACGCGTTTTTTGCCTCTTCTTCCAAAACGGAAACGAGGGAAGGAAGCTCGCTTTTAAGGGGATCTATCAGAAATACATTATAGCATCCTTTGAGGGAATGCGCAAGTATTTTGAGATTTTCTCCGACGTTCGTCTTCTGCTTCTTTTCGAGCAGAAATAAAAATTCCCTGATCGCGGGCTCCGTTTCCGCGATCTTGCGCTTTGCCGCGTTGTACTCTTCTTCGAGCTTGGTGCCGCAGACACAAAAACTGTCGAAAGTCCTGCAAAGGTGTTTGCTTTTTTTTCGTATCTCGGGCGTGAGGCTCCCGCCGTACGATTCGTCGATAAAACTATTCAGGAGCTTCAATTTTTCGTTGAATTCGCTGCGGGAGCGCCTCTGACTCGTTTTTCCCTTCAACAGCATCGCTTCGGTGAGCTGCTTCCCCACTTTCATGATGGGATTCAGACTGCTCATGGGGTCTTGAAAGATCATCGCGATTTTATCGCCGCGGATTTTGTGGAAGCTTTCTTCCTTTAACTTCAACAGATCTTTGCCGTCGTAGAGGATCGAGCCGCTCTCCACGACGGCGTTTCCCGCCAAAATGCCCATGATGGCGCGGGAGGTGACGGATTTGCCCGAACCCGACTCCCCGATGATGGCGAGCGTTTCCCCGTCGTAGAGATCGAAGGAGATGTTTCTCACCGCCTGCACCTTGCCGTTATTGGTACGGAAAGAGATTTTCAGATCTTTGACTTCTAATTTTTTTTCAGACATAGTTAGGCCTCCGTACCGCGCAGAGAGGGATTAAAGGCGTCGCGCAAGCCGTTGCCAAACAGGTTGAAGCTGATTTCCAGCAGCGCGATAAAGAGCGCGGGAAAGAAAAGGACGTGCGGATAAGTGCTCAAAAGCCCCTGTCCCTGCGAAAGCATCGTGCCGATGGAAGTCAGCGAGGAGGTTTCGAGATTGACGATGCCGAGATACGAGAGCATGGATTCGGTGAAAATGACGCCGGGAATGGTAAGCACCGATCCCGTAATGATCGTTCCCAAAGAGTTTGGAAAAATATACTTGAACATGATGCGTCTGTCTTTCGCGCCGAGCGTCCGCGCCGCCAGCACGTATTCCTGATTCTTGAATCGATAGAACTGCATTCTGACCCGCGCCGCCATGCCCAGCCAGCCGGTCAGAACGAAGGCGAAGAGAAGGGAGGGCACCACGCCCACCTTGCTCGAAAGGTGCATCTGAAACAGGGTGGCGACGACGATGAAAGGGACGGAGGAGAGGATCTCCGCAAGGCGTTCCATCGCCATATCCAGCGCTCCGCCGTAATACCCCTCGACGGCGCCGTAAATGGCGCCGATGGTGAGATTGAGCGCGGAAACGAAAATCGCCAGCAGGAAGGATAGCCTCGCCCCGCTTGCCAGGCAGGTCAAAATATCCTGTCCGTGGTTGTTCGTGCCGAATAAAAAAGAAGGATAATACCCGTTTATGAATTTGAAATATTCGTAATAGCAGACGCGGACCTTATATCCCGTCTGATTCTTGAAGGCATAGAGATAATAACTCGGCGTTTCGCTTAAAAGGGCGCCTTCGGGCGCCTTTACCCATTTGTCCCCGTCCTTATACACATATCCCGTGTTGTCGTTGTACCAATAATACTCGACTCCGTTTTCATCCTTCATGACGGGATAGACGTCTTTTTCGCTGTGGGCGGGATCGAGGGGCGGGGCGGCAGCGGGCGCTCCGTCGGGATAATCGGAAGCGGAAAAATCCAGTTTCAGGCTCTCGTAGCCGTAAGCGGCGGGGGAGGTGGAGGACATATAATCGGGCACGTATTCCCCCTCCGCGTTGCGGAGGGCGGCGGCTTTGCCCGCGTCGTCGTAGGGCTTTTTCGCCTCGTGCGCTTTCTTTGCCAGCGTCTGATGCGGTTCCTCTAACGTATACCAATAATTGGCGTTCACCGATTCGAAATTTTTTTGGAGAGGATAGACGACCTGAATCTTCGTTTCGTTCTGATAGGCTTGCAGGGCGAGGTATTCCTCTTCTTCTAGATTTTTGTAGATATACCCCACCTGATAGTAGGTGTCCACGTTCATTTTATAGGACGCGGTGCCGTCCGCGGTGTTTTTCGTATAGCTTTTGATCGCCGCGCGCTCGGGCGTGTCCTCGTTTGTATAGCGGAATTCGTAGGCGATCCCGTTCAGATTGTCGAAGCGCGATTGGCCGCCTGTCACGCTCGTCCCGCCGTCCCAGAAACGGATATGATGGGTCCGATTGAAGTTTAAAGTGGGTTGTACGGTTTTATAGTATCCGTCGCGGAAATTGACGTCGTAATGAGAAAAGAGGGGGACGACGACGGCGAAAAGAAGCTGTAAAAGGATAATGATCGCCGCCGCCACCGAGCTTTTGTTCTTTTTAAACCGCCGAAAGGCGTCTTTAAAGTAGCCGACGGGCTTGGTTTCGAATTTTTCGTCGTATATCTTTCCTTCCCGATGCACGAACGTAAACTTTTCTTTTTCGATTTTGTTTGTGTTTTCTGCCATATTATTTCTTGCTCCCCATTCTGATCCGCGGATCGATGAATCCGTAGCTGATGTCTATGACGATGCTCGAAAGCAAGCCGATAAAAGTATAAAAGAAAGTGAGTGCCATGAAAAAATTATAGTCTTTGCTGTTGATAGATGCGATATAGAGCTGCCCGACGCCGGGAATGGAGAAGATTGCCTCGATGATCAAAGAGCCGCTCATAATGCCGATAAATTCGCCCAAGATCATCGGAAAGATGACGACCATGGCGTTTCTCATGGCGTGGCGCACGATCGCCTGGGCTTTGGTGAGTCCCTTTGTGCGCGCGAGAAGCATATATTCACTCGTGAGCACCTCGGAAAGCTCCGCCCTCGTATACCTCGTCAGACCCGCCACGACGCCGAAGCCGAGGGAAAGAACGGCGGGAAGCATGGAAACGAACATCGTCCAGCTGAAAAAGGAGGCGTTTTCTCTCGACGCGACGGTGAGCGGAAACCAGCCCAGCTTAAAACAGAGGAGATACTGCACCAAAAAGGCGTATACGTAAGAGGGAACGGAGATAAATACGACCACCAGGGTAGAGATGACGTGGTCTTCCCACTTATTTTTTTTGAGGGCGGCATAGACGCCGAAGATAAGCCCCAAGGGAATGGCGAGCAGAATGGAATACAGGTTGACGATCACGGTGTATGGCAGCTTTTGAAGCAGTACGTCCCATACGTTCTGATTTGCGTACATCGTCATCCCTTCTCCCCAATTCCATTGGGTGAAGATGTTTTTCCAAAATTTGAAATACGCCAGCAGAATAGGGGCTTTGACGTATTCTCCGCTTTCCGTTTTCACGAGATACCCCAGCTGCACCTGTTTTTCGTATTGCAGAATCGGATCGACGCCGGGGACCCGATTGATGGGCGGGACAGGCAAAAGTCTTATCATGATCAGACAGATGGACATGATGATAAACAGCGTCATCAGCATCAGAAGGAGTCTTTTGAGGATATATTTTGCCATAAACGAATCTCCTGAAAGGTGGATTGAGGGCGGATTTATGCCCCGCCGCCAAAAAAGGGCGCACGATCCCTTTCTATAAACGATACCAGAGAGCGGCAACTCTCTGATAACGGGGGAATATCCGGCGATGTCTGCGCGAAAAGGCGCGGGGAGCGTTCCCTCCGAGTGCGGCGCTTTTTTAAAGAGCGCTTAGAAAAGGGGGACGCGCTTTCGCATAGATACGCTCTAAGTAAACTCTCCGCATTCCGCAACAAAAGAGCTTGGGAATGCGAAAAGTCTTTTTAATCTTTCCGTTTTTTTAAGCGGGGTAAATCTTTTCGGTTACTTTGTGTAATCGATATTGGATTTATTCAATGCCGCCCAGGCCGCGTCGTCGTAATTATAAGTGGTGAAGCGGATGCCGCCGAAGTTTACGAGGTCCACGTAAGTGTCCGTGCCGTTATTGACTTTTGCGGAGTGCAGGGAGGCTACGTTTCTGTAATAGAGGGGAATGGCGGTGAAATAGGAAAGGTAGGTGCTCTCCATTTTGGCGAAGACGGGAGTCTTGAAGCCGATGCTCAGCGAGCTAGCCGCGGGCAGCGCCTTTTTTCCGTCCGCGGATTTGATGGTCACGTCGCGGTTGTTCAGCCAGTCCGCCCAATTTTTCAAGGAGGCCGTATACTCGATATATTCCAGCGTACCCTCTACATCCAATTCCATGGAAACGGAAATAGCGGATGTGTCGAAGCCGTATTCGTTCTGATTGCCTCCGCCCTTGGGATCGTCGCAGTAAACGTTGGAAAGAATGCCCATGCCGTTATAGGGAGCGCCGCCCCAGGTAGAGAAAATCATGTCCGCCGTGCCCGCCGCGATCGCCTTGTAATAGTCGGGATTGACGGTCATGGTGAGTTCTACTTTCCCTTCCAAGGGAGTGCCCTTGCAGGCTTCTTTTATCTGCGCGTTGAGATAATTGAACATCTGCACATACACGTCGTCGCTGGCGTATACTTGAAGTTCTACGGAAATTTTGTCCGTCCCGTTGTAGAGCGCCGACGCGGAGCCTGCGCCGACAGCCGCGCCCGTCTTGTCGTGCGTGGTGGCGTAAGCGTAAGCGTCCGCCATGGCGGCTTTTGCCTCCGTCAGACTGTAACCCGTAATGGAGCCGTAGGCCTCATCCAAGGTCTTGTATTCCTTATCCGCGCCGTATTCGATGCCGTAGAGGTCGCAAAGCGCCTGTTTGCCCGCGTCGGTGGAGCGATAGGGCGTGCTGGCCTCGGGATCGAAGATATACATACTGTTGAGAAGTCCGAAGCCCGCCGCGCCCGCGGCCGTGTATTTGGAGGCGAACTCCTGTCTGTCGATGGCATAGGAGATCGCTTTTCTGAAATCCCTGACGGTGAGCATCGTCTTGTTGATGCCCGCCGTTTCCCTCTTTTTGAGCGCGTCGTAATCGCTGTTGATGGTGAGTTTGGTCGTGTGGGATTGGGGCGTATAGTTGATATAAGAACTGCCGCTGTACTTTTCCATATCCTCGCTGACGAGGGTGACTTCGTCTACGTCGCCGTTGAGGAAGGACAGGAGCGCCGTCGCCTGTTTTTCGATCACTTTAATGGAAATTTTATCCGTTTGGAATTGATTTTCATGGCGTCCGTCCTTGTAGCCGTACCAGGATTTGTTCTTTTCGAAGGTCAGTTGCTTATCGGGCTCGTAGTAGGTGAAAGAATAGGGACCATATCCGACGGAAGTGGCGATGCTGGTGCAGTATTGGGAGGTGATGCTGGAGAGCGTTTTATCGGGATTTTGCCTGCCTACGTCCTTGGTTCCGTCGGTATAGTTATAAATCTTGTTCGCTTCGTACAGGTCCTTGTGTACCAGCCAGGTGGAGGACAGGTAATAGGGCACGTAAAAATCGGGCTGCGCCAAAGTCTTTTCGAGAATGACGTCGAGATATTCGAGGCCGGAAGCCGTATCGCTGCCCGCCTGTAAACCGACTTCGCCAAAATCCATCTCGGGCATCTTTTCATAGTAATAGCAAATTTCCAGCCATTCCCCGTCGTACCCGCCGCCGTTTTCGTGGGTGAAAGTATCGAGGATTCCCATAAGCGTCCCGTCTACTTTTACGAGTCCGTCGGAATTGACCGCGTCCAGATAAGTCTTGAACGCCTGATTCGTGATGATACCCGCGTCGTAAAAATCCTTTATGGAATTTTGGGGACTCCAAACGGTAGGTCCCGTGAGATTCGCATAGAGAAAAGCGCCGCTCTTATCGGATACGCGATAGTAGCCGTCGTCGCCCAAAACGGGAGTGACGTAAGAGGACGACTCGCTGTCGTAACAGGAAACGGGCGCTTCCTGACCGTTATAGAGATAGTTTTTCGCGTTATAGATGGCAAAGTCGCCGCCGTAATAGGAATCCGCCCGTCTGTTTTTCATGACGGGGTCCAGTTGCTGCCGCATGGAATAAATATAATCGGCGGCCTTGATGGGGGTGTGTTTGGAATCGTCCCAGGTCGCGGCGGGATTCAAATAGATGCGGAACGCTTTGGAGGTTTCTCCCGCGCCCACGCCGTAACTGCCCGCATAGGACGCGGTGACGTCCTCATACAGTTTCTGCGTGCCCGGAACGTAAGCCGCCATTTCCGGCACCCGCGTATTGGAAGTCTTGTCCTCCGCGAGAACGAAATCGAAAAAGCCCATGGACATATATCCCAGAAGTCCCGAATCGTCGTTCGTTTCCCAAGTGTGCGGATTCCAATTGAGGTTGTTTGTGCCCGCCATATAGGTGTTATAGGTGTAATATCCCTTATTTCCGTGGGAACCGCCCGACGAAGAATCCGTAGGATTGTCGCCGCAGGCTGCCATACCGAGCGCGAATGCCGCGCATAACAGCGGGGACAAAAGGGCGCCGAGTTTCTTTGCTTTCATGTCATTACCTCCTCAGTCTTTATCGGGCTTCGTCCGCCTTTTTAGTTCTTTACAGGGAAAATAAGAGCGGGGAGCCGATAGAGGCAGGAAACATTCCTGTCTACATTTTTATGAGATAAACGGAGGGTTTTTATGCGCTTTTTATGAAAGGATTTTTATCTTCTTTTCACTTTTCTCTTCCCCTTTTTTAACGGCTTACATAGTTACGGTAAAAAAAGATCGGCTTATTCCGCGGGGAGTAAGTCGATCGGGATCTGTTTAGTTAAAAAATTTTACTTTATTCCCTGCGTTGTGCGAGGGATACCTGTGGAAAGAATGTAAAAATCGAAAAGACGAAAGAATCAATAGGCGGGGGAAGGAAGCCTTTGACTCCCTGCAAGGCGGAGCGCATTCGCGCGTTTCGCTTGATTTTATGAATAAGGACGAAGCAAAGGCGGCTTTTTGACGTTCAAGGATACGTTTATGCGGAAAAAGGGAAGACGCTTGCAAAAACGCTTTTTCGCGTGGAGCTTTTCAAGTCGGCGGCGTTCAAAATTTTAGGAACTTGCAGGCTCTCGGTTTTGTTCGCAGACAAAAGAAACGGCGTGTCTTTCCGAAAATTTTTTTAGGAAAGATTCCCCGTTTTTATCTTCGGTGCGAACGTAAATGACGAGGGGCAGGGCTTTGACGTCCGCGCAGCCCAGCAGAAAAACGCTCTCGGATAAATTTTCTTCGGAGAGTTTTTTTCTCAGCGTTTTCAGCTTGCTTTCCGCGTATTTTCCCTTTTCTATCAACCGCATCCGTATGATCATGAAGATTCCCACGCAGGCGGCGAGGGAACCGAAAATGATGCCGCACAAGCCGTTGTAAAAGGAATGGTCGCCCTCGGAGAGGGAGAGAAGGGCGGTTTGGGTGAGCACGATGGAAATGAGCGCGGAGGCGAGATTCGTCATCTTGATGGCTTCTAACAGCGGCTCGTGGCGCCGCCGCATCGTTTTGGCGCCTACGGAGGCAAGCGCCAGTTCGCCAAACGTAAAGGCGGCAATCGCGATGCCGGGGATAAGCCCGTAGGAAGTGTTCCCCTCCTTGAAAACGAACATTTTTATGCAATAGACGAAATAGACGATCGCGGAAACCGCTATCACGACGCCCGTAAGTTTGTAAGCGCGGTTTTTTTTATCCCGCAGTTGGGAGGCGGACAAAGTTTTCTTTCCGGCTTCCAATTGCGTGTTCAGGGGCACGAATTTGGCAAGCCCTATGCCAAGACTATAAAGGGCGTTGATGAAGAGAAAAAAAGAGAGGGTAAAAAGGCTCAGCAGTGCCTTGCCTATCGCCAGCAGAACGTTGACGGGAACGGACATTTTCGTGAAAAAGACCACCCGTTCTTCTTTGGTCATGGTAAAAGGATTGCGTTTTATCAAGATCCTACCTCGTGAGCCGCTTTGAAGGGTCGGCGCGTATTTCGTCTTTTTGCGCGCGTTGACGGAGCGCGGGAGAGAAGAGCAGGCGTTCTCGCCTCGTATCCATTTCGTTCGGAAGAGAGAAAGAGGCGTTTTATCCGCTCGCCGCGCGTGGATAGGTTGCGGCAGAAAAAAGTTCGTTTTAGCGGCTCGTCCGTAGCGCCTGTGACATCAGAGAGTTTTAAAGAAATCGGTGGGCGGGCGCGTTATATCCCCTCTCTCGGGAAAAGTCATTTTTTTGTTCCTTCTTCGCGTTATGCCTCGCTCATGGACAGCTCCGCCCAAAGGGGGAGGAATTTGCGTCGTTCAAATACGCGCTATGGGAAATTTCGGAAACGTTCGGATATATTTTCGCCGCCCTGCGTGCGAAGGAACGGCGGGGAAAAGCTGCCTTTTCGGCTTTTTGGCGCAGCGATAAATTTTCCGCCCTCTTTGCGGGCGTTTTATAACTACGCGTTTAGCGACCTTCTCATGACGGAGAGGATGCCGTTTTTTCGTTTTTATCCTGCGCCTTGCGCGCAGAGTTTATAAATAGTTTTGCCTTAAACGTGAACAGTATACGGAAAAATCGTTTGCAAACTGCTTGAAAATTGTTAAAGAAATATTAATTTATTTGCCCGGGCGAAGAAAAAGGTTTACAAAACGGTCTTTTTCGGGTATCATAAAGACACAGGCAAGGGAGGAGGAGATATGATACGTATTCTTGTGGTGGAGGACGATCTGAAATTCAATCAGATCGTATGCACCTATCTCGACAACGCGGGGTATGCCGCCAAAGGCTGCGCCAATCCGCGCGAGGCGTACGACGCCATGTATAACAATCTTTTCGATTTGATCGTTTCGGACATCATGATGCCGGAAATCGACGGCTTCGAATTTGCCGAAACGGTGCGCAAGGTGAATCAAAATATTCCCATTCTCTTTTTGACCGCGCGCGACGATATTTTTTCCAAACAGCGGGGCTTCCGCCTTGGCATCGACGATTATATGGTGAAGCCCATCGTCATGGACGAACTTCTCCTGCGGGTGGGGGCGCTCTTGCGCCGCGCCAATATCGCAAACGAGAGAAAGCTGACGGTGGGGAATCTCCTATTGGATGCCGAAGGAATGACCTCGCGGGTGAACGAAGAAGAGATCCCCGTCACCGTGCGGGAATTCAATATCCTCTATAAGCTGTTGTCCTATCCCGGCCACACCTTTTCCCGGGCGCAGCTGATGGACGAATTTTGGGGGATCGACAGCGATACGGGACTGCGCGCCGTGGACGTTTACATCACGAAGCTTCGGGACAAATTTTCCGTCTGCGACGGCTTTCAGATAAAGACGGTGCACGGACTTGGCTACAAGGCGGTCCTGAAATGAGAAAACGGAATAAAAGGGGGAAGATCTCCCGCTTTTCCTGGGCGGAATATATAGGCTCCCTGGTCTGTTTCGGCGTGCTTGCGGCGCTTCCCGCCTTCATTTACGGCGGAAAAGATGTGATCGCGGAATCGCGGCGGTGGATCGTATGGTACGTCCTTTACTGGGCGTTGATCGCGGGCATATTCTGCGCGGTGACGGCGTATCAGAAGCACCGCGTATTCGATAAGCCTATGAAAAAGCTGGGCGAAGCCGCCCGCAGGGTAGCCGAAGGGGATTTTTCCGTCTATCTCGAACCGGAACATTCCCTCGATAAGATCGATTATATAGATAAAATGTACGAGGATTTCAATAAAATGGTGGCGGAGCTCGGCTCTATCGAAACGCTGAAAAGCGATTTCGTCGCCAATGTTTCGCACGAGATCAAATCTCCTTTGGCGGTCATTCAAAGTTATGCGCTCGCTTTACAGGACGAGAATCTCGTGCCCGAGAAGCGCAGGGAATACGCGAATACCATCGCGTTATATTCCAAAAAGCTCACCGACCTCGTGACGAATATCCTGCGGCTGAATAAGCTGGAAAATCAGGTGATAGAGCCGAAGATAGAAAACTTCGATCTGTGTCGTCAGCTTTGCGAATGCATCATCTCTTTCGAGAGGCAGATGGAAGAAAAGAATATCGAGCTCCACGTCGAAACGGACGATTGCGCATATGTGCAGGCGGACGAGAGTATGCTGGAAATCGTCTGGCACAACCTGTTGTCGAATGCGGTGAAATTCACCGAGCCGGGCGGAAAAATCTCCGTTTTTCAAACTTCCGACGAAGACGGCGTCACCGTCACCGTCGCCGATACGGGCTGCGGTATGAACGCGGAAACGAAGAAACGGATTTTCGATAAATTTTATCAGGGGGATACCTCCCATTCCGGCGAGGGCAACGGCTTGGGGCTGGCGCTGGTGTTAAAGGCGGCGGAACTGACGGAAGGTGCCGTCACCGTGGAGAGCGAGGCGGGGAAAGGCTCCGTATTCACCGTGCGGCTCCCGCTCTGCAAACGCTCGGAGTCAAAAGGCTAAAATCGCTTTTTCAAACGGCTTTTCGCGGCGCGAGGGCCGTTTTTTTTCAAATTTAACAATTCGCAAACATAATGCAAGCAATTTGCAAATAACGACGGGGTATAATCGGGGTATAAAAAGCAAAGGAGATAAAAATGATGGAAAATGCGAACAACAATGAATTTATCGGTTACGAGTACAAGGAAGTGACCATTCCCCGCTCGATGGATTCCGTTTATACGGACGGTTACGCCAATTTCGGTTGGCAGCCGGAAGGCTCCTCCGCGACCCCGTCTGTCGGCAAGATAGTCGTGAAGTACAAGCGCAACAGAAAGCTCCGCAACAAGGCGGAAATCACGAGGCTGCAACGAAAATTCGACGCCTGCGCCGAAGAGATACAGGCGATGGAACGCTCCAAAAAGTCTACGGCGTCCCTTGTCGCCTATACGCTGGGGCTTATCGGCACGGCGTTTCTCGCGGGGGCGACATTCGCCTATCTTGCCGGGATGATCGCCCTGTGCATCGTGCTGGCAATCCCCGGATTCGCGGGATGGATTTTTCCTTATTTCTGTTTCGTCAAGCTCCGCGCCTCCAAGACGGCAAAACTCAATCCTCTCATCGAGAAAAAATACGACGAAATGTACGAAACCTGTGAAAAGGCCAATGCGTTGCTGGCGGAATGATTCCTTTAAACGCGCGGCTTTGTGCGGATGACAGTCTATTTAAAATTGTCGAATTAAGATATTTTTAGAGAAGCCGATGTCCTCGGCTTCTTTTTATTCCAAAAAATAAATTTTTCATTTCCTCCGCCCGCATTTGGAAACAGCGATCGCTTTTTTCTCGGAAGAACGGAGGGGACTTCCAAAACGGAAAGTATCTGTCTTTTTAGCTCTTTATTCGCCTCTTTAAACAAAAGACGGCGGAGCTTGAAAATTTTTCCTTGGCGCGAGTGCGCCGTACCCGCTTGACGGCGGAGGGAAAACTGTGATAAAATATGTTTCGGAAAAGGCGGAAAATTCGCCTGGAAAGGAGGACGCCGTGCCTGAATTACCCGAAGTGGAAAACGTAAAGAGAAAACTTGCTCCGCGCCTTGCGGGGCGGACGATTTTAAGCGCTGTCGTCCATAAACCCGTCGTCGCCTATCCCGCGGAGGAACGATTCCTCGCGGCGGTGCAGGGGCGGGAGATCGCGGATACGCGCCGCCGAGGCAAATTTTTAATTCTCCTTTTCAAAGACGGCGGAGAAATCGTCGTGCATTTAAGGATGACGGGCAGACTGACGGTAGACGTGCCTCAACAACCGCCGCAGCCGCACACGCACATCGTTTTTTATCTGTCGGACGGGAACGAACTGCGCTTTGCCGACGCGAGGCGTTTCGGACGCGTCTGGCTGATAGAAAAGGGGGAGAAAGACGTATATACGGGAATGGAAAAATTGGGCTTGGAGCCGTTTGACGAAAGGCTGACCCCCGCGTGTCTCGAAGGCGCGTTTGCGCGGCGCCGCATCGCGGTAAAGCAGGCGCTTTTGGAACAGACCGTTGTGGCGGGGATCGGCAATATCTATGCGGACGAAACCCTGTACGACGCAAAAATTCGTCCCGACAGGAGCGTTTCTTCGCTGAGTCGGGAAGAATGGCAGCGGATTGTCGAAAGTATGCGGCGGGTGCTTGCTGCCGCCGTCATCAAGCGGAACGCGTCCGCAGGGCCGGAATACAGGGAAGAGGCAAAGGCTTACGGCGCGCCGTTTCGGCTTCGCGCCTACGGGCATGAGAATCGTCCGTGCGGAAGGTGCGGCGAGCCTATCGTGCGCGTCAGGATAGGCGGCAGAAGCAGTTTCTTTTGTCCGAATTGTCAAAGAGAATCGTAAGAAACGGAAAAGTTCAAAGGACGGAAAACGCTGTCTGCGCTTTCCGTCCTTTTATTGAGAAAACAAGGGGGCAAAATTTTGCGGCGGCTTTGTAAAACCGTCGGCCGTGTCAATGGTGTTTTAAACTTTAAGAATCCGTGACTCTATCCTTTAAAAAGTCCGTGGGGAGCAGAGAAATAGGACTGCAAGGGAAAGGAATCGCGCTAAAATAAAAAACAAAATCAAGAAAAGTGATTTTTAAAACAAGGGGGAAGTAAGCGTCGTACGATGCCCCGATACCTTCACGGGGAAGAGCTGCGTTCGGCTTATGGAAATGCGTCAAAGTTAAGAAAAGGCGGGCGCGGGGGAAAGCATAAAAGAAAACGGCGAGGCAAAAAAGAACTTTCCGAACGCGGGCGGCTTACTTGTAAGCGGGCGGCGGAGCGCCCGCCGATACTCATGACTTTCAGCGCGTTGATTCCCGCTTTTGCGGGGATCGTTTTCCTCTCCGAAAGGAAGAAAAATCACAGCTTTTCCCGTAACCGTTGTAGGAATAATTCTCCCGCTTTGGAAAAGACGGTATATTTTTTCCAGGCGATATCGAGATGGGATTCCAGACGCGGCGCGAAGGGACGAAAACAGAGGTCGCTATCTCCCGTCGTATTGACGAGCTTATCAAGACAAACGGCGTAGCCGATCCCTTCTTTCACCATCAAAGAGGCGTTATAGATGAGATTATACGTCGCCACGACGTTCATCTTTTCCCCGCCCGCGCCGAACCAAGCGGAAATTTCGTTTTTACACATGGTATGGCGGGAACGTATCAAAGGCGCGCCCTTTAAATCCTCGGGGGAAACGGCCTGCTTTTCTGCGAGAGGACTGTCTTTGCGCAGGAGTACGCCCCACACGTCTGTCAGGGGAAGCCGGAGATAATTGTACTTGGATAAATCCGCAGGTTCTATGAGAATCCCGAAATCGATAAGCCCTTTGTCCAGCCGCTCGGTGACGTCGCAGGTATCGCCGCTGAAAAGGTGAAATTTCACTTTCGGATGCTCCGCCTGTATCTCCTTTATCGTGCGCGCTATCAGCTGCATGGCGTAAGATTCTCCGCCGCCTATGCACACGTCCCCGCAAATTTCGTCCTGCGGCGAAAGCAGCTCCGTTTCCGTCTTTTCGTAAAGCTCCAAAATCTCTTCCGCGCGCTTGCGCAGGAGGCTGCCCGCGTCCGTCAGTCCGATCTTTCTCTTGCCGCGGATCAGCAGCGACTGTCCCACTTCGTCTTCGAGATTTTGCATCTGCCGCGAAAGATTCGGCTGCGTGACGTGTAAAAATTCCGCCGCGCGGGATATGCTCTCTTCCCGCGCCACCGCTAAAAAATATCTGAGTACCCGAAATTCCATGTTTCTTCCTCCCGAATTCAGTATATCAGATTTTACTATGCCCGTCAAGCATAATTTATTATAAAATATAAGTATTTGACATATGAAATCAATTGACATATAATAGCATCATCGGGAGGCGAAACATGACGGACACAAGCCAAACCTCTTTCAGGGAAAATCTAACGGACGCGGGCTGCTGCGAGGAATCGATACGTCTTTGCGAATCGCTCAGGAGAGAGGGGAAGACCGCGGAACTTTTGAAATTTTTGACGGAGCAGAGAAAACGGCTGCTCGACGCTCTTCACAGGGAACAAAAACAAATCGACTGTCTGGATTATCTGGTCTGCAAAGTAAGGAAGGAAACGCTTTTGAAAGAGCGACAAAGCGCCGATCCGGGCAAGTCCTGACGGGAAATCGGCTCGTTTGCCGAGCGAAAAAACTCAACGGGAGTTTCGCCTGGGGAAGGGTGCGAAAAGGGCGAAGGGAAGGCGTTAGAAACGCGAGGACTGACGGCGCGGCGAAAAACGGAATAAAAAAGGAGAAGGTTATTCGTGCGGGGCGGGAATCGGGCGAAAAGGAAAGCGAAACTTAAACATTCCAAGCCTTCGTGCGGATGAGAGGGGATGCGGACGGAAGAGAAGGAGTAAAAATCCGCGGGAATATCTGCTCGGTTTCCCGCGCGACGGGTACTTTGAAAACGGAATCGGGAGGAAAGAGTCGCCCGCCTTTTGCGCGGGAAGTCGAAGGGAGTTTGTAAACCCTGTCGATGCTATCGGGAAATCCAAAAAACAAGGAGATATAAGGAAATGAGCAAAAAAATTTTTATCGTGTCGTCCACGCCGAGAAAAAACGGAAATTCGGACATTCTGGCGGAGGAATTTGCCCGCGGCGCAAGGGAAGCGGGACACAGCGTGGAAAAGATTTGTCTGCGGGAGATCGATCTTAAATTCTGCACGGGATGTATGTATTGCCATACGCGGGGCACGTGCGTGATAAGGGACGGAGTGGAAACGCTCCTCCCCCGCATCGCGGACTCCGACGTTTTGGTATTTGCCACGCCCGTCTATTATTATGAAATGAGCGGTCAGTTGAAAACTTTTTTGGACAGGATGAATCCCCTCTACGGGCGGGACAATCGCTTTCGGGACGTCTATCTGCTCGCTTCGGCGGCGGATACGGAGGCGAGCGCCATGGACGGCGCGGCGAAGGGCGTTCAGGGATGGATAGACTGCTTCGACGGCGTGAGCCTCAAAGGAGTCGTGCGAGGCACGGGGGCGGAAAAGGCAGGCGACATCCGTGCGACGAATGCCGTGAAAGCGGCGTACGAAATGGGAAAGGCCGTTTAAAACCGTATAGTTATTATGTGGGCGAGGCGGCAAAAGGAGTTGTCTTATGGAAAAACGACTGAAAATCGAAAACGAAACTTTTGAAGAGGAACGCGCTCTCTATCACGTTAAGGACGCGGACGTGGCGTTTTGTCGCTTCGAAGGCGCAAAGGACGGGGAATCCGCCATGAAAGAGGGTCGGAATTTGAACGTGCGAAGCTGTCATTTTGCGCTCCGCTATCCCTTATGGCACGTCGAAGGGCTTTCGATGAAAGACTGCGAAATGACGGACACCTGCCGTGCAGCGCTCTGGTACGACGACAAGGTAAAAATCTTCGATTGCAGACTCGGAGGCATCAAAGCGCTGCGGGAATGTCGGCGGGTCGTTCTTGCGGGGTGCGAGGTGCGTTCCCCCGAATTCGGCTGGAAAAGCGCGGACGTAATGGTGCGGGATTCGTCGATAGAAAGCGAATACGCCTTTTTGGAGGGAAAACGCATCGCGGCGGAGCATTTGGAATTTTCGGGGAAATATTCCTTTCAGTACGTCGAGCAGGCGACGATTAAAAACAGCCGCCTGCATACCAAAGACGCTTTCTGGCATTCGAAAAACGTCACTGTCGCCGATTCTCTCGTCGAGGGGGAATATCTCGGCTGGTATGCGGAAAATCTCACTTTTATCCGCTGCCATATCAAAGGCACGCAGCCCCTTTGCTATTGTAAAAATCTAAGACTTATCGACTGCACGATGGAAGACGCCGATCTCGCGTTTGAATACAGCGACGTCCGCGCGCAGGTAAAGGGAAAAATACTGTCCGTCAAGAATCCGATTAAGGGCAGGATAGAAGCGGATGGCTTCGGGGAAATCATCCTTTCGGACAGCGTATGCAAGACGAGGGCGAAAATCGTGGACAGGAGCCGCGGCGCGGGCGGGGAAGAGGTGCGACAAAGCATATAAGAGCAGGGCAGGGAAGAGGCGAAGAACTTTTTTGAGTCTGTCGTTCTCTTTCCGAAAAAGAAATTTTCGTCAGGAAGGAATCGAAGAAACAAGGAGATAAAACATGAAAGCATTTACGGCGTATATCCCTACGCGTCTGTTGTTCGGAGCGGGAAAACTCAAAGAACTGCATTTGCAAAAAATGCCCGGCAAACGGGCGCTGCTCGTCCTTTCGTGCGGAAAATCCGCGAAGGAGAGCGGAGCTTTGAAACAGACGGAGGAGGAATTTGCGGAAGTCTTGGAAAGCGGCGGCGCGACGATTGCTTTCACGCTTAAAGGGTAAGCAGCCTCGTCTTTTTTAGAAACCCTGTTGATTTCAAAGAGGTTTACGGGCGGGACAGGCGAGCGCGGGTATCGTGTTTCCCGGTTTTTTCGCAAGTAGGATTTTATTTTTTGGAATGGCAGAGTCCGCGGAGCGCGGCGCCGGGGTAAAAACGCTTTTCTGCCTCCTCCCGGCAGCAGGTTTTCCCGGCTCGTAGCAGCCTGCGGAAAAAGAAAACGGCGATTGAACGGCCGAATCGATAACGCCTCGGAATCCGAACGAAAGAAGTTCGGCGCACGGGGCGTTTTTTCTAAACGCCTGTAAAAAACGGGCATGGATTGTCCTTTCGCCGCATATATTTGTCCCATGACAACCTTGAACGAATTGAATGCGGGCGAACGCGCGGAAGTGGTGAAAATAGAAACGGACAAAGACGTCAAAGAACGGCTGAAAATGTTGAATATCTTTGTCGGGGCAAAAGTGCGCATGGTAAAGACGGCGTTTTTTAAAAGTACGTTTCTGATAGAGGCGGACGGCGTGCGGGTGGGCATGAGAAAAAATCCCGCGGAGAAAATTTTGGTCGTGAAATTGTCGGAAGCCAAGGAAACGGAGGAGATTTCCGCTTCGGATTCGTCAAAGAGGAGGGCGGAAAAGTGAAAATTTTACTGATCGGTAATCCCAATGTCGGCAAGACGACGCTTTTCAACGCGCTCACGGGCGCGCACAACCGCACGGGGAATTATCACGGAGTCACGGTGGGAGGCAGCGAACGCCCTTCCCGTTTTCCCGTCCTCGGCACCGTCTGCGATCTGCCCGGGCTCTATTCCCTCGACGGGTTGAGTATGGAGGAAAAGCTCGCGGGGGATTACATAGAAAAGCAAACGGGGGAGTATCTCGCCGTACAGGTGGCGGACGCGGCGCATTTGAAGCGTTCGCTCAAACTGACGGAAAGCCTGCTCGCCCGCGGCATCCCCGTCGCGCTCGCGGTGACGATGTGCAAGCAATTTCGCGCTCGCGGCGGGGAGATAGACTGCGCCAAGCTCGGCCGCACGCTCGGCGTCAAGTGCTTTGAGGTGGACGCCCTGCGAAAAAAGTCCGTGAAGGCGTTTGCGGAATCGCTCGGCGCGTTCTTCTCCTCGCTGCCCCGCTATCGGGAAACTTGCCGCCTCGCAGGCTCGAAAGGAACGCGCTTCGGGGATTTCTTCCCGGAGGAAAAGGAGATCTCGACAGACGGGACGGGAAGGGACAAAAACGCGGGCGCAGGGGCAAAGAGAGCGCGTAGGGCGGCTTTGAAGCCGGGAAACGCCGTAGGGAAAGGGTCTGACGGGGCAGCAGATAAAACGCGGACTGCCGCGCGGAAAGAAGTCCCAAAAACGGAAGGATACGTTCCCGCGGATTCTCGGGCGAACAGACTCAACAGGCTCTGTCTGAACGGATTTTTCGCGCTGCCCGCCTTTTTCGTTCTGGCGGGGCTGGTGTTTTTCGTCACGTTCGGAACGGGAATGCCGGGGGATTTTTTAAAGACGCTGTTTGAGGCGCTTATCGAGCGCGTGGCGGGCTTTGCGGGCGGGGCGATAGATTCCCCGATCGTGCGCTCTCTCGTGTGCGAAGGCTTAATTAAAGGCGCGGGAAGCGTATTCTCGTTTATCCCGCAGATTGCGCTGATGTATTTGTTTCTCGACATACTCGAAGAGAGCGGGTTTATGTCCGCTTTGGCGTTTATGACGGACGGTCTGTTTTCGAAAATAGGGCTTTCCGGACGCGCGGCGTTTTCCGTACTTTTGGGGTACGGCTGTACTGCCGCCGCCGTCACTTCCACGCGCGCGCTCGAAGATAAGAGCATTCAGCGCCGCGCCGTTTCCGCGCTCTATTTCGTGCCTTGCAGCGCCAAACTGCCCGTGTATCTCACTCTGCTCTCCTCCGTGTTCGAGAACACTTTTCTCGGCGCGGTGATCCTCTACGTTTTGGGAACGGGAATGGGATTGGCGGTGGCCGCGTTTTTAAAGAAAGACGACAGCGTTTTCTTAATGGAACTTGCCGATATCTGCGTCCCCGACATACTTTTCGTGGCGAAAAAGTTGCTTTTTCAGATCAGACAGTTTATAATAAAGGTATCTACCACCGTGCTGGTCTTTACGCTCGTCGTGTGGTTTCTCTCCTCCTTTTCCTTTGCGGGAGCGGTTGCGGCGGAGGACAGCTTTCTCGCGCACATCTGCGGCGCTTTGAAGTATGTTTTTTATCCGATGGGCATCACCGATTGGCGGGCGGCGTTCGCGGCGGTGAGCGGCATCATCGCAAAGGAAAACATCGCGGGTATGATCGCCGTGCTCTTTCCCGAGGGCTTCGCCTTTTCTTTCCCCTCCGCCTGCGCGTACCTTACCTTTGTGGCGCTCATTCCGCCCTGCGTGTCGGCGATCACCGCCTGTTCGCGGGAATTGGGTCGCAAAACGGCGTGGGGATATGCGGGAATGCAGACGGTGTTTGCCTTTGCCTGCGCCTATCTCGTGTATTTCCTCCTGACGGGCGGGGCGGGCATTTTACTGACGATGCTGGCGGCGTTCGGCGCGTTCGTTTTCGGCAGGCGGCTCTACAAAAAAATCAATAAGAAAGAAATTCGGAAAAGAAAAACGTGAAAGAATTTATGGCGGACAGACCGCAGACTTTAAAAGAATTTACCGACAATACCTATGCGCAAGGCTCTTTTTTCTGGCATTATCTCCTCAAAAACAGAGAGATCAAGGTAAACGGAAAAAAGACGGGAGAGAACGTGCGCCTTGCCGCGGGGGACAGGGTGGAATACTATCTTTCGCCGAAACAGGAAGAAAAACCCGCCTTTTATATCGTTTACGAAGACGAAAACGTGCTCGTCGCCGACAAGGAGAGCGGCGTCAACTCCGAGGCGGTCTTTGCCGCCCTTTCGCGGGAAAGGGAATGTTATTTTCTGCACCGTCTGGACAGGAATACGCGGGGACTGATGGTTTTCGCGCTCAACGCGGCGTCGGAAAAAGAACTTTTAAAAGCTTTTCGCGAAAAGAGCGTGGAAAAAATTTATCATGCCGCCTGCTTCGGAACTTTTAAAAAGCAAACGGACGTCTTGACCGCGTATCTGAAAAAGGACGAAGCGAAGGCGCTCGTAAAAATCTTCGATTCCCCCGAGGCGGGCGCGGAACGGATCGTGACGGAGTATCGGGTGCTGAAACGGGAAAGGGGCTATACGTTGACGGAGGTCGTCCTGCATACGGGCAAGACGCATCAGATACGCGCGCATCTTTCTCATATCGGCTGTCCCGTCGCGGGAGATACGAAATACGGCTTCGCCGAGGAAAACCGCCGTTTTAACCTCGCGCGGCAATGCCTCGTGGCCAAACGCCTGCAATTTCATCTGACGGAAAGACTCGCTTATTTAAACGATAAGAGTTTCGTTTCCCGTTTCGACGCGGATATTTTAAACGGTTGACGAGGAAAAAGCGAAAGAGATTCCCGAACGCATTTTGCCGTTTACTCCCCGTCGTTTGCCGCTCGGAAAACGCGCGCTTTTTTGGAGTAAATGCAAAAAGTTTAAGTCCGTTTGTTCGGAAACCGGGATTGCCGAGCGGAACAGACCTTTTACCCTTCGAGAAAAGACGGCGCGGAGCAAGAAAAGTCATGCGCTTTGCGGCGCAGTCGGAAAGCATCGCCGTTTGCCCGCTTTTTTACTCTACAAAATACAAAATTGCAAACGCTTCGCGGAGAGTTATTCCCGCGGGCGTTTTTTTTGTTTTCCGACGCCGCGGCAGAACGGGCGCGGGGGATTTTTCCACACGGCTATAAACGCCCTCCGTTGGAAGAAAAAACGGACGGGGGAAAGGGCGGACGTTAGCGACCGTCCGCATCGCTAAAACGAATTTTCCGCATAGAAACTACGGCGGCTCTCTTTTAAAATTAACGTCAGTTAAAAAATTTTTAAAAAATATCGCCAAAACGCTTGACAACGGATTATGAAAGTATTAAAATATGAATAGTTGTTCATATATTTGAATAAACTGAAACAGAGGAAGGAAATCATGGTAAAGGAAAACTGTAATTACGAAAGCGAGCATGAGGCGGCGGTATTGAAGGCGAAGGAAGCTATGCCGAGCGAAGAGAATATCGGGAGGGTGTGCAACACGTTTCGGATCATCGGCGAGCCTTCCCGCATGAAAATCGTCCTTGCCCTTTTGCAGGGCGAAATGTGCGTGTATCATATCGTCGAAGCGTGCGGCGGAACGCAGAGCGCTGTCAGTCATCAATTGAGGGTGCTCAAAGACAATCGGGTGATCAAGTCTAGAAGAGAAGGACAAAATATACTATACTCGATTGCGGACGAACACATCGTAAAAATTATCGAGATCAGCGAGGCACATCTGAACTGCAAATTGGAGGACTGATATGAAAAAGACGTTACAGCTCGAAGGTCTGGACTGCGCTGCCTGCGCGGCGGAGCTGGAAGAAGAAATTTTAAAGACAGAGGGCGTAATCGCGGCTTCCGTTTCTTTTATGACGCAGAAGTTAACGGTGGAGTGCGACTCGGAAAAGACGCTTGCCGCCGTCCAAGAGAAGGCAAACGGTTTTGAGGACGTGAAGGTGATGGAAACGCGGTCTTTGAAAAAGACGTTGCGGCTTCAAGGCTTGGACTGCGCCGCCTGTGCCGCCGAGCTGGAAGAGGAGATCGCGGCGACAGAGGGCGTAATTGCGGCTTCCGTTTCCTTTGTCCATCAGAAATTGACGGTGGAATGCGATTCCGAAAAGACGCTTTCTGTCGTCAAAGAGAAGGCTAATCATTTTGAAAACGTGAAAGTGGCGGAAGAGATCGCCGCGGCGGAGAGCGGAAAGAGAGCGGACGGAAAAATTCTGCTCCGCCTCGAAAATTTGCACTGCGCGGCGTGCGCGATGGATCTCGAAGACGAACTTAAAAAAATCAAGGGCGTCAAAGAGGTGCAGGTGGATTTTATAACGCAGAGCATTTTGCTGGACGCCGAAAACGACGACGCGGTGAGAAAGGTGATCAGAGCGGCGGGACGCTTTGAAAAGGTGAAAGTTCTGAACGGCGATAAGGCGGTCGCTAAAAAGGAAACGCATCTGAAAGAAATTTTGCAGATCGTCGTCGCCGCCCTGTTTTTCGCGCCGGGATTTATACTCGAACATTTCATAGACGGAAAAGCCGCGCAGATCGCGTCCTATGTTCTGTTTGCGATCGCCTATTTCACGGTAGGGTATCCCGTGCTTATTTCCACCGCCAAAAACATCGCAAAGGGAAAGATTTTCGATGAAAATTTCCTGATGACGGTGGCATCCTTAGGCGCTGTTTGTTTAAAGGAATTCGGCGAGGGCGTCGCGGTCATGCTCCTCTATCAATTGGGGGAATTGCTGCAAGGCATCGCGGTAGGGGCTTCCCGCCGCTCGGTATCCGACCTCATGGATTTAAAGAGCGAAACTGCCACGGTCCTCGATAACGGAGAACAGAAGAGCGTTTCGCCCGAAAGCCTCAAAATCGGGGATATCGTCCTGGTAAAGGCGGGCGAGAAGGTGCCCGCGGACGGCGTATTGCTGAGTAAAACGGCGTCGCTCGACACGAAATCGCTGACGGGCGAATCCGCGCTGCGCGATGTCGGAGAGGGCGGGGAACTCCTGTCGGGCTGCATAAACGCGGGGGGAGTGTTCGAAATGAAGATTGTCCGCGCCTATGAAGACAGCGCCGTGGCGAAAATACTCGATCTCGTGGAAAATTCATCCTCGAAAAAAGCGGCGCCGGAAAAATTCATCACCAAATTTGCCAAATATTATACGCCCGTCGTCTGCTGTCTGGCGGCGGCGATCGCCCTCATCGTCCCCGTTGTTTTGGGTCTTGCGAACGGCGGCGGATACGGCGGCTATTTCCGCCGCTGGATAAACACGGCGCTGAATTTTCTCGTCATTTCCTGTCCCTGCGCGCTGATCATTTCCGTGCCGCTCACGTATTTCTCGGGGATAGGGAGCTGTGCCCGCAACGGCATCCTCGTCAAGGGCGCCACATATCTCGATACGGCCGCGAAAGTTCGGGCGATTGCGTTCGATAAAACGGGTACTTTGACGGAAGGGAACTTTGCCGTCTGCGGAACCTTCCCCGCGGAAGGGATCGGAAAGGCGGAACTTCTGGCAATCGCCGCGGCGGCGGAAAAAGGCTCCTCCCATCCCATCGCAAAGGCCTTTGAGGACGTGGAAACGGGATATAGGGCGGAAAACGTCCGCGAAGTCGCGGGGCGGGGCGTCAGCGCCGAGATAGGCGGCAAAAACGTTTTGGTCGGCAATGCCGCGCTGTTAAAGGAAAACGGTATCGCGGCGCCCGAGGCGGACAGCGCGTATACTCAAATTTATACGGCGCTGGACGGCAAATATCTCGGCAGGGTGGAAATCGGAGATCGGCTCCGCCCCGAAGCTAGGGATGCCATCTTAGAACTGAAATCCCTCGGTATACAGCGCACCGTCATGCTGACGGGCGACAGCCGCGCCCGTGCGGAAAAAATCGCGGACGAAGTGGGTATGTCTGAGGTGAACGCTCAGCTGCTCCCCGACGAGAAGCTGGAAAAAGCGGAACTTCTCAAAAAGGACGGCGCCTTGCTGTATGTGGGCGACGGCATCAACGACGCGCCGGTAATGGCGGTGGCGGACTGTTCGGTTTCTATGGGAAAATTGGGCAGCGCGGCTGCCGTAGAGGCGTCCGACCTCGTTCTTATTTCCGACAATCTCCGCGCGATTCCCCGCTGTGTGCGCATCGCCCGAAAGACGAGAAAAATCGTCACCGAAAATATCGCCTTTTCCATAGCGATGAAAGTCGCTTTCATGGCGTTGGGCGTCGCCGGCGTCATGCCTCTCTGGCTGGCGGTGTTCGCGGACGTAGGCGTCATGCTGCTGGCGGTGCTCAACTCCCTGCGTATGCGCTTGAAGATCAGGGGAGAAGGAATTTGACGGCGCCCTCGTCGTGGCGGATAGGCGGATTAAAAGCCTTAGAAGGGGATTTTACGGGTAAAGAAAGGATATATTAAAAAAAGCAGGGCGTATCGATAAGAACGTGCCCCAATAGAATTGTCTTTCGGGCAGGCGGGTACGAAAAAATATCGGGGCACGCATAAACTTTTTATTCGGCGCAAAGAAGCGGCGATAGTCGCCTGCCTCGGCGTTTAAAGACAGGTTTATCGAAAAGATTACAGGCTTTTCGGCGGGAAAAAGTTTCCGATGCTTCGCCGTCCGGAGCGATAAGTTCCCTTTATAACGATAGACTTCTTTATTTTTAATATTTTTTGCGGCAGGCGTTTTGAAGGCGTCTGCCGTTTGCTTTTTTTAAACGGATGTGATATAATGGCGACTATGAAAATCGGAATCGGAAAAACGACGGAGAAAGACGCGCCCGCAGTGGCGGAGATGTACAGGCAGGGACGGGCGTTTTTACGCGCGGCAGGGGTCGATCAATGGCAGGACGGCTATCCGGATTTGACGGACGTTCTGGCGGATATAGAGGAGGGCGTTTCCTATCTCTTGACGGCGGACTCAAAAGCGGCGGCAAGCATGGCAGTAACGGAAAACGAGCCGACGTACGACTGCATTTACGACGGGAAATGGCTGACGGGAGAAGAAAAGAATTATCTCGCGGTCCATCGCGTCTGTGTGGGCGATTCGTTTAAACGCAAGGGATTGACGAAGGTTTTATACGATTTCGCGGCGACGTTGGCGAAGGAAAAGGGAAAATTCAGTCTGCGCGCGGATACGCACAAGGACAACAGGGCGATGCGGGAGGCGCTTAAAAAGAACGGCTTTTGCGAGTGCGGGAGAATCTTCCTCGAAAGCGGCGCAGAACGGATTGCTTACGAGAAAATTTTGAATAGGGAGGAGGCAGGTATGCGACAAGCGCAAAAAAAGAGAATCGTAGTGGCGACGGGAAATCCGCATAAGCTCCGCGAGATTGCGGAGATATTTCCGGATTTTGAAATTGTTTCGCAAAAAGAAGCGGGCTTTGACGGGGACGTGGAAGAAACGGGCTCTACCTTTGAAGAAAACGCCCTGTTAAAAGCGGAAGCGGCGGCGCGCGCGCTCGGCTGTATGGCCCTCGCCGACGACAGCGGCATCTGCGTGGAAGCGCTCGGCGGCGCTCCCGGCGTATACAGCGCCCGCTATTCGGGCTGTCACGGCGACGATAGGGCAAACCGCCTGCTCCTCCTCAAAAACATGGAGGGACAGACCGACCGCAGGGCGTACTTTCAAAGCGCCGTGGCGCTCGTCTGTCCGGACGGCAGAAAGACGGTCGCCCAAGGGCGCACTTACGGAAAAATTCTTTACGAGGAAACGGGGGAAAACGGCTTCGGATACGATTGTATCTTCGAGAGCGACGATCTCGGCAAATCCTTCGGTGTTGCGTCGGCGGAAGAGAAGAATGCCGTTTCTCACCGCTTCCGCGCGCTTCAAAGCCTCGCGGAAAAACTCGACGGGGAGCTGTAAAGGGCGCGGCTATGAAAACTTTGGTGGTGTTGTCCGATACGCACGGGCACAAAGAGGGCATCGAGAGGCTGACGGGACTTTTTGCGGAAAACGATTATATTTTGCATCTCGGCGACGGAGCGGCGGATATGCGCGACGTCATAGGCGCCTATCCCGAAAAAACTTACGTCTGCCGCGGAAACTGCGATTTTTTTCCCGCCTTGCCCGAAGGAGAATTGGAGGCGGAGGGCGTCAAAATCTTTTTTTGTCACGGGCATAAATATCGCGTGAAATCGGACTTATCCGAACTCGCCCGGGAAGCGAAGCGGCGGGGCTGCCGCGTCGCTTTATACGGCCATACGCACCGCGCGCTCATTTGCGAGGAGGAGGGCGTTCTCCTCGTCAATCCCGGTTCTCTGCGTTTTCCCGCCGGCGAAGGCGGCAGCTATTGCTATCTGACCGTAAACGGATCGAGCGTCTATCCCGTGCTTGTAGGCGAGTCTTTCTATTGAGGCGCGGACAACGGTCGTTTTCATTTCCCGCGGAGTGAAACTCGGGAAAAGAGAAGAACAAAAGCCTGTGGAGAAGAGAGCCTTTTTATCAAGAAACGACTAAAACGAAAAGATGCATTTTTCGTTTCGAGATACCTGAGCGCTTTCGTTTAAAAATCAAAAACTGCCGAACGGAATTTGGAACGCAAAGAATTCCGTTCGGTTTTTTGTTATAAAAGTGGTTTTTTAGTGCATAAATGCATAATATTTCCGAATAAAATTTATAATTCAAAAATCAAATCGCATCTATCTAAAAATTAGATTTATTGATATTTTTAAAAGTACGAAGAAAAAATTATACGATTATTTTTTACGCGGGCTCCTAAAAAAGGCGTTACAATCGGGAAGATATATAGTTAAGGAAAAGGAAAAAGGAGCAGCGGAACAAAGGAGAAGGGGAGAAAAAGATTTGTGAACGCAGAGAAAAAAGTGTGAAGCCATAATGATAACTTATTGAAAGTATAAGTATTTTTTAATCTTTAATTTTCCGAAAGGGCCTCCGAATCCTTTTCTTTTAAACAAAATTGTTGTATAATAAAAGACAACTTTATAGCGGGGAGAGGAACTTTTCCCGACTTGCTGTAAGGAACTTTAAAAACAATGCGTTTCGAAAAGGTTTGCCGTTTCGTGTCGTCCGGCAGGATGACATCATCCACGAAAGTCACGGCCGCATAAAGCGGAGAAAAGCGTTCGTTAGGAACGCCGTCATCGCGAAAGGAAAGGCGTTGCAGGGCGTTCCCGCAGCGGCGTTTCCCTCCCAAACGGCGGATTTGCCAAGTCGGGGACGGGGAACAGTCTTGAAAGAATCGTTTGTTTTTATCTCGTGCGTTTGTTTTAAACGCACAGACATCTATTCATAAGATTTTGGAAAAATTACATTGCGACAGGCGCGGGAGCCGAAAAACAAAAATTCCTTTCCACGAAAACGGAAAGGAGCATCGGAAGGGGGAGAAAAGCCTGTGCAAGCAATGCAATGACCGAAGTATTTTTCAGGTCGTACCGCAAACAATTTTCCGCGGGATCATCCCGTAGGAAAATTTTTGTATGTAGATTTATTTTTAAGCGGTTAAGTTTTGAGAATCACGGATTTTACAAAAAAGCCACAAAAAAATCCGCGTATTTTTGACTGAAACGGTACAAAAACAAGTTTAAATTAACATTTAAGTAAGTGCTTTTGACAAAAACGACAATCATAATCTGACAAGAGCTTATTTAAAATATAAATCAGACAATTTTTTAACGGAGGCTATTATAGTGAAAACCAAGGCGAAAAAAGTTTTGCTCTCATTGATTTCTCTCGCATTGACGGGAGCCATGGGCGCGACGATCGTTCTGACCGAACCTTCCAAACAGAAGGCCGCGGCTACGACGACCGTTCGGGGCTCGGGCGATGCGATTGACGTCACGGAGCAATACCGCGACCAATTGAGTACGGAACAATTCATCAACAAGGACCTTGCCGTAAACGCGCAGACGCTCAATGTAAAAAGCGACGGAACGAGAAGGATCATTGTCGAATTCGAATCCGATTCTCTTTTGGATACTTACCTCGGTGATACCTGGTTGCAGACTACTTTCAAGGATTTTACTTCTTACATAAACGCCGCATCCGGAAAACAGTACGCTTCCGCACTCGAAAAGGAACAGGTTTCCTTCTTTAAAGCATTGGATAAAAAGGCGTTCGATTACCAATTAAGGCATACTTATACCTCGCTGCTGAACGCGGTATCCTTGGTGGTGGACGACGAAGACGTGGCGAAAGTCGAAAAGATGTCGGGCGTCAAGAGAGTCGTTTACTCGGAAACTTACGACGTCCCCTCCGTCGAGGCGACGACGAACGTAGTCGACGTTTACAGCACGGGTATCTACAACTCTTCCAGCGTCAACTATAAGGGCGAAGGAATGTTGGTCGCCGTGCTCGACACGGGCTTCGACAGGAGCCATAATGCGTTTCAGGAAATGCCCTCCGTCCAAAAGATTTCTTTGAGCGACGTGGAGAGCGTCTTCGATACCCTCGAAGCCGCTACTTACGGGGAAGAGGTGACTGCCGAAGAACTTTATTATAATCCCAAAGTGCCTTTCGCGTACGACTACGCGGACGGCGACGGCGACGTATTCCCCAAGAGCTCTCAGCACGGCGTGCACGTCGCGGGCATCATTGCGGGCAAGGACAACACCGTTACCGCTTCGGACGGCGAAGCGTTTGAAAACGGCGAGAAATTCCTCGGCGTGGCCCCGAACGCGCAGCTGATGATCGGAAAAGTGTTCTCCGATAAGGACGACGGCACGGATTCGGGTGCGGAAACGGACGATCTTCTCGCCGCGCTTTCCGACTGCGTGGCGGTCGGTGCGGACGTCATCAATATGTCCCTCGGCTCTTCCTGCGGCTTCTCCCGCGAAGAGGATAACAGCGCGGTCAACGCCGTATACGACAAAATCTACGCGGCGGGCATCAATCTCGTCGTGGCTGCCTCTAACGATTACAGCGCGGCTCTGAACGGCGCTTACGGTTCCACGAACCTTACCTCTAACCCCGACAGCTCCACCGTCGGCTCTCCGTCCACCTATGTGGGCGCGCTCTCCGTCGCCTCTATTTCGGGACAGAAATCTCCGTATATGGAGCTGGACGACGGCACGGCGGTATATTATAACGAGTCCTCCAATGCCGCCAGCGTCAAGGGCGATTTCATGGAAGAGCTTTTAAAGGGCGCCGAGGAAAAAACTTTCAATTACGTCGTCATTCCCGGTTACGGCGAAGCCCAGAACTATGCGATAGAGAGCGTAAAGACGGAACTCGCCAAGGGGAACTGCATCGCAGTGGTCAGCCGCGGCGACATCTCCTTTGAAGACAAGCAGAAAAACGCGTTCGACAACGGCGCGGTGGGCTGTATCATCTATAACAACGCCTCCGGTAAGATCAGCGCCTCCCTCGGCACCGGCAAAAAGGTGCCTACCTGTACCGTTTCCGCGGATATCGGGCAGATATTCATCGCCAATGAAAAGGGGACGATTACCCTCAATAAAAATAACAAAGCGGGTCCTTTCATGTCCGACTTCTCCTCCTGGGGCCCCACGAACGATTTGAAAATCAAGCCGGAAATTACGGCGCACGGCGGGGAGATCACTTCCTCCGTCGTCGGCGGTTACAGCATATTCAGCGGCACCTCCATGGCTTCCCCGAATATGGCGGGCGCGGTGACGCTGCTCCGTCAGTACGTTTCGGAAAATTTCGGCCTTACGGGGACGGCGCTTTCCGACCGCGTCAATCAGCTTTTAATGAGCACGGCGACCATCGTTTACGATGAGAACGGACTTCCGTACTCCGTCAGAAAGCAGGGCGCGGGGCTCGGCGATATCAGCAAAGCCAGCAGCACGGACGCTTATATTTACGTACAGAACAATTCGAAACCCAAACTGGAACTCGGCGACGACCCCAAGCGCACGGGCGTCTATACGATGGAGTTCCACGTTTCCAATACTTCGTCCAAGACAAAGACCTATTCCATGGACCTTCTCACCATGACCGAAAGCGTTTCCATCGACGGGATCACGGTTGCGGAAAAAGCGTATATGCTCGACAACGCGCAAAAGTCCTTCCGCGTCAACGGAAAAGCGAGCGGCAAGACGCTCACTCTCGCGGCGGGCGCGGACGCCACGATCAGCGTCACGCTGTCTTTGAGCGCGCAGGATAAAGAGTATCTCGACAAGAATTTCAAAAACGGTATGTATGTGGAGGGCTTCGTCACCCTGACGGACAAAGATTCCGCGGGCGTCGATCTGTCCCTGCCTTATCTCGCCTTCTACGGCGACTGGACGGACGCGCCCATCTTCGACAAGAGCGCTTACGAAGTGAGCGAATCCAAGCACGATACGAGCATCCCCGACGAAGAAAAGACGATTGCGGCGATTTACGAATCCGTCGCCATCGGCAAATACGGCAAGAACAACGTCGATTTTTATCTGCCTCTCGGTCAGTACATCTATACGGTGGATGAAAACGAAAGCGACAGCGGCGTTCTTTCCAGCGTCGATAAAATCTCGGTGGGCAACTATGAATACGGCATTTATGAATTTTACGCCATGTATTTCGGTCTGCTCCGAGGCGCCAAAGAGATGACCGTGGAAGTGAAGAATACCGTCACGGGCGAGATCATCAAGAGCGAAACGCTCAACAATGTCCGCAAGAGTCACGGCTCTACCCCTTCGTTTACCACGCTGGAAATGAGTCCTTATCAGCTCGGTTTGCAAAACAATACTCAGTACAGCCTCGTATTCGAGGCGAAGCTGGATTACGACAACGGCAAGACAAAGACGGAAAAACAAGAATTTTCCTTCTATGTCGATTATCAGTCGCCTATCATTTACGAGAGTCAGTTCCGTTACGAGTACGATTCGGAGGATAACCGCCACGTCTATCTCGACTTATATCTCTACGACAATCATTACGTGCAGAGCGTACAGCTGTTTACGCTGCCCGATAAGGACACGCTCGATTATCTGACCGATTATCCCATTCCCGTCAAGGACGGCACTCGCGGCGGAATTGTGAAGGTGACGCAGGAAATTACCGACTGGATGGATAATTTTGCAAACGCTTACGGCGAGTATAAAAATCACGTGGGCGTTCGCGTGGACGACTATGCCCTGAACGGCGCCGCTTACGTCGTTCCCATCAAGACGACGGAAGTCGATTCCATAGGCATCAATTATACTTACAGAACCGAGGCGGGGGAAGACGTTACGAAATCCGTCGCCGACGGGCAGATCCTCTTGCAGCCGGGACAGGAGCTTAACCTGACCGATGACTTCGGAAAAGTGATCACGACGGAGGGCGAAACGGTAGACGCCGATTTCAGCGTCAATCTGCTCGGATACGCAACGTATACCTGCAACCATGTGGACGAACACGGCGCCACCTGCGGATATATATATAATGAAAGAAAGGGGCTCACCTATCAAAAGGGCGAATATTATTACGACGCGGCGACTCAAACGGTGAAACAGAAGACGGCGACGGAGGAAGATGCCGCTTATCCCCCCTACACGCTGTTTACCGATATGATCGCGGAACCGATCACGGATAAAAAAGCGCCCGCCTCCAAACATTTCGTCTGTCCGCACTGCGGGACGGAAGTGACGTTTACTTACAATACGAGGACGAATAAGATCGTTCCTACCACTTACGACAAGACTTCGCAGGATCCGATGGTCGAAGACTACAAATGGTCCACGAGCAATCAGAAGGTCGTTATGGTCGAAGACGGCAAATTGTACGCGGTTGCCGTCGGCAGCGCTACCGTCACCGTGTATGCGGAAGCGGGCAATACGACTTTCTCCTTTATGGTAAAAGTGCAAGGGGACAAAATCGATAAGAAAATCACCAAAATGTCGGTCGGCTCTTACGACGACGTCACGCGGGGCATTTCGAGAGAGCTCAGCGGCACTCTGCTTTCGATAGACTGCGGAACGATACTCGATCTGTATCCCAAGTTCCCTTGGTACGTCAGCAATGTCAACGATTTGCAGTGGACGTCGCAGGATTCCGAAATTGCCGAAATTACATCGTCCTCTAACGCTTCGGCGAGGGTAGTGTGTAAAAAGCAGGGCGTCGTCAGTATTTATCTGAGATCCAAATCGAACACGCTGAACGCGACTCTCACTTTGAATATCGGCATCGAATACAAGCTCACTAGCTATTATTTCCATGAATATCACGGAGTAGGATACAGCGAAACGTATATTGACAAATATACCGAAAATCCCACCTTCGATTCGCGCAACATACTCGTCATTCCCGCGAATCTCGGTATCGTCAATATGGGGTATATCACCACTTCGAGAAACGGTCCCTTCTATCAGAACAAAAATCTCGACACCGTCGTGGTGCCTCAGGGCGTAACGACTTTGGGCATCAACTGTTTTGCGGATTCCACGCTCCGCCGCATCTATCTGCCTTCCTCTTTGGAGGCGATCGCCTATAACGCGTTCAGCAATTGTCCAAACCTTCAAGAAGTATATTGGTACGACGCGGACGAAAAGAGCGACAGCGGCATCGTATATGACGCGGACGAAAATACTTACAATTGGGATAAGTTCTATGCCAATGCAAGCGCGAAGTGTTCCGCCAAAAATCTCGTCGTCGGTTCCAACGCATTCAATTCCTGCGCCAAATTGACCACTTTTGACTTCTCCAAAGTGACGGCTCTGTACACCGGCGCCTTCTCGGGCTGCAAACTTCTGACAAGTGCCGATCTCACAAGACTGAGATACGCTAATGCGGACGTTTTCTCGAATTGTACGTCGCTCAAAGAGGTTTCTCTTTCCGAACATACGACGTTAAACGCCAATATATTCAGCGGAACGGGCATTGAAAAGATCGACTACTACGCAAGCAGCGTACCCGCTTCGGCTTTTGCGGGGACGAGGTCTTTGCAGGAAGTTGTTTTCCACAACGATTTGCAGTCCGTCGGTGAAAAAGCGTTCTATAACTGTATCGCGCTCAAAAAGGTAACGTTTGAAGGCTCGTGCGTTTCCATAGGCGCGTCTGCGTTTGAAAATTGCAGAGCGCTTTCCGAATTCACCGTTCCCGAGGGAGCGGAACTCCTCGGCGCCCGCGCGTTCGCAAACTGCAAGAATCTCGTGACTGTGTACGTGGATCCCGAGTCCGACATTCAGGACGTGGGAGCCGACGTCTTTGCCGGCAGCAATGCCCTCAAAAAGATCGAAATCGCGGGATCGGGAAGCAGCGACCGCTACAACACCGTTTCTTACGATAACGGCGTGCACAAGATGCTCACCGACGGCAAGGGCACGCGCGTCATCCTCGTGCCTCCCACCTATCAGCTGGAAACGGGAGAAGACGATATTTTCTATGTGCCCGATTCCTTCTCCGCGAACGGAGAAAAGGTGACTGCTATCGGCGCTCAGGCATATGCCAATAACGCTTCTCTGAAAGGAAAGGAAGTAGTGATTCCCGAGGGGATCACCAGCATCGGGCTCGGTGCGTTCCAGGGCAGCGGCATTACGAAAGTAGTCATTCCCTCCACGGTAAAATCTATCGCCGCCTATGCGTTTGCGGGATGTTCCAATCTGGAAACGGTGGTATTCCTCGGCGATATCGAAATGATTGCCGACCACTTATTCAACGGATGTACCTCTTTAAAATACATACAGCTTCCCGACTCGGTGAAGAGTATCGGCGATTATGCGTTTGCCGGCTCCGGACTTGCCTCTGTCGAAATCGGCGCAAACGTCGAGAGCATCGGCGTCGCTTCGTTCGACAGCTGTGAAAATCTGACGAGTTTGACGTTCGTATCTCAGACGAAGCTCTCTTCTATCGGCGAAGGGGCGTTCCGTTATTGCAGCGCTCTCAAATCCCTGTCGATGGCGGACAGCATCAAGGACATCGGAGCGTATGCTTTTGCCGACTGTTCTTCGCTCACCGATTTGTACGTTTCGGCGGGAGTCGAAAAAATGGGGGCATATGTATTCAGCAACGATTTGCTTCTCGTGAATGTCGAATTCGGCAAAGGCGCCAAAGTCGTGGGGGATTATGCGTTCTGCACGCCTTACGGCGAAGAAGGCTTCTACAACCAAAAGAACCTGAAAAACGTGAAGATACCCTCTACGGTAGAATCGATCGGCTTCTATGCGTTTGCGGGAAATATTGCGCTGACGGAGATCGATCTTTCCGGCGTCAAGAGCATCAATGGAGCGGCGTTCTTCGGCACGTCCGCCTTGAAGAGCGTCAAGCTGAACGGCTCGATGGAATATATCGGCGCGGGGGCTTTCCTGAACAGCGCCGTTGAAAACATCGATCTTTCCGGCGTCGAATATTTCGATTCTCAGTGCTTCTCGGGCACGAACGTCATCGCGGGCGAGTTTACCGATGCTCTCGTCATCGGCGCCAATGCCTTCTATAACTGCCGCAATATCAAAGAAGTCAACCTTCCCAATGCGGAATATATCTATTCTTCGGCATTCTTTGCGCCTACGAAAGTCAATAACGCGGAGTCGACCGGGACCATTAGAAAGGTCACGTTCGGAGAGAAACTGAAAGGTCTGGGAGGCGGAGCATTCTTCAATTCCGTCATCACGAGCATCCGTTTGCCCGCTTCGCTCGAAACGATCGGCGCGCCCGCCTTTGCCGGCTGTTTCGAACTTGGCAATATCGAGGTGGATGCCAAGAATCCCGTATTCTTCTGCGACGATTTGACGGGAGCGCTTTATAAGCATCTCGACAACGGCACTTACGAACTGGTGGCCGTACCTAACGGTATCCATATGGAATCGATCGGGGAGGAGATGACGCCGTTCCAAATTCTCGACAATACGAGCCGTATCGGAAGCTGGGCGATGGGCTATTGCGAATATATCCATGCGGTCGAAATTCCCGCGTCGGTCAAGAGTATCGGCACTTATGGCTTCTATTATATGGGAATGGGCATATTGATGGACAACGATTCCTCCGATTACGACGTCGCGGATCGTATCCTGTATCCCAAATACATTTTCAAGGGATTGGAAGCGCCCACTCTCGAAACGGATTACGACGACGAGTCGACTTCTCCCATAGATCTCTATATGAATTTCAGCTATCCCATCGGCTATCTGATGAACGATATGATCATTCCTGTCAACTCCAAGGGATTTGAGAATACGCTCTATACCCTGTTCTTTAAAACTCAGACGTATACGGATGAATTGATAGAGTCCGACACGCAGGCGCTCCTCGACTGGCTGGCGGATTTGGATGTGGAAAAGCTCACCTTAGCGGATGCAAATACCGTCACTACCATGAATTTGGTGTTCTCCATGCTGAAAGACAGTCAGAAGGAGTTTATCAGCGAGGCGAATCAAGCCAAGCTTGCCCAAGCGGTCGCAAAGATCGAGTCGCTCCGGGAGGAGGAAGGGGATAGTAACTCTTCGGATTCCGGAAGCTCCTCCGAAACTTCGAGCTCGGATACGACAAGCGAGGAAAATTCCTCCTCCGAGGGGACGAGTTCCGAATCGTCTTCTTCCAAGGGATGCGGCAGTTCCCTGATGATCGGAGGGGTGGCGACGCTTGCGGCACTTTCCGCTTTGAGCATTCTCGCCGTTCGTAAAAACCGTAAAAACGACCGTGACGGGAAGGAGAACTGATTTATGAAAAAACGTGCTTTATTGGTTTTGACGCTGGCGGCAATTCTCTCCGCGGGAAGTTTTGCGGCGTGTAAGGATAAAAATCAATCCTCCTCTGAGAGTCAAAGCTCGTCCGAGGAGAAAAGATATGCCGTCAGCTTTGTCTGCAACGGCGGAAGCGAAGTGGAACAAAAGTCCGTGATCGCGGGAGAAGAGATCGATCTCGGGGAGATCCGGACCGAAAAAGAGAATTTTTACTTTTACGGCTGGTGCCTGAACGAAACTCTTACCCGCCGCGCCGCGGAAGTGATCGTTCCCGAAAGAGATATGACGTTGTATGCGGAATGGGGAGAAATCAAATTTTACACCCTTTCTTTCCAAACCGCAGACGGTTCCGCCATCGCTTCAAGGCAGTATAAGCCCAACGACTATTTGGCGGCGCCTGCGGATCCCGTGAAAGAAGGCTATGTTTTCGCGGGCTGGTATCAGGATGCGCAATACGCCAAACAATTTAATTTCGCGGGAAACAGAATGCCCGCCAAAGACGTAACCGTTTATGCCAAGTGGAACGAAACTCCTGTGATCCGCTTCGATTCCGCGGGCGGCAGCGAGGTGAAAGAAATCGCCGGGGAAGCAGGAGATAAAATCTCCGCTCCCGCCGCGCCCGTAAAGGAAGGCTTTATTTTTGACGGATGGTATACCGATGAAAGTTATACTTCCGCTTACGAATTTACGTCGATGCCGGAAAAGAGCGTCACGGTATATGCAAAATGGCACGAACAGAAAAAAGACGTCGCCTTGAAATTACATATCAATAATCCGGGTTTTGAAGGCGCGACGGTTTTATCCGTAACGCAGGACGAAGGAACGATTTTACAGGATGATTCCGTTCTTGCGGCATTCCAAAAGGAGATCGCGGAAACGCTCGCTTCTGAGGTCTTGGACAGTAATATCGATATTTCGAAGAGTCCGGTTTATACCTTCAACGGATGGGCGTACGATGCGGCCGGAACAAAACGTTTCGAGGGCGTCGTTCCCCATGAAAACGCCGATTTGTACGCGACTTGGGTACGCTCTTCCAAATACTGTAAGGTTACCTTCCTCGCCAAAGACGCGTTAGAAACTCCCATCGTTTACTATGTCGTTAAAAATACCGCTGTTTCCGACTCGGTGTTGAAGGAAGTGGAAGATCGGCTTAAACCGCTTTATGAGGCGCTCGGTTATGCCGTAAACGGTTTTTCTACGTCCGGACAGGCGAGCTTTTCTTCCGTTCAGCCGGTGGTGATAGATACGGTGCTTTTGCCGAATCTCACTTTACTGGCGGAGAGCGGCGGTACGAATTGACCCGGTTCTTAGAAGTTCTTTATGAAAAGGGAGGAATCGGGGAGAGATTCACCTCCGGCCTTTGATAAAGAAAAATATATAAATTCATTATGGGGCTGATGGCGCCGCCGAAAAGAAAACGGTATTCGAGGGAATATTTCTTCTCGGCGATATAAAGATTTAAGAAAGGTAGTATCATCGATACTTATAATAGGGGGCGAATCTTCGCAGGGAATAGACCTTTCCTGGGGAGCGTCCGCTATAAAAAATACCTTCACAAAAAACTTTATAGGGAATCGGCAATGTTTATCTTGACTCTTGCGAAAAATTCGAGTATAATTATATTATTAAGAATATAACGTTGTAAAGCATTTTTATCAATCGATATTTTGTAGCGCCGATAGATACGAAAAGCTCGGAAAACCTTTGTTTCTCATGAAATCGGAGGACGGGCGCGCGCCGTTTGAATTTATTTTCTGTGCGGTGTGCGTCGGAAAAAGAAAAAAGCTTTCGTTATTCCGAAAGATATTCTCGCAAATTGTCCGACCGTTAAGAATGTGCGCGCCGCAAGAGAGAAAGAGTTAAACGCCGAGGCGTTTATCGTCAGCGATGCGCAAACATCTTGCACTCGTTCGGGAAGCGGGCCGGCTGCTCTGACAGAAACCATTATATCCGACTGCAAAGCGGGTGACAAAAGAAAGATTTTCGAGAAAGCCGTTTAGTGGAATTCGTAAGGCTTTGGAAGATCGAGGAGGATGTATTAAACCGTGAAAAAGGTGTTGAAAAAAATTTTAATAGCCGCTGCGTTTATGCTTTTAACCTTTACGGCGGGATTGTTATGCGCGTGTAGCTACGGTCCGTCGCGCGAAGATGACGTAATAAGCCAGGGGTATACCTGTCGGGTTATCTATGACGCCAACGGCGGAAAATTCGGAGAAGACGCGCAGACGGTGGAAATTTTGGCAAAGCCGGGATCCATGATTCCGTTTACCGGATATACGGGTGATTTCAAAGACCCCACCCGTGAGAAATATACGTTTGGCGGTTGGTATGTCGCGCAGACGGACGAAGAGGGAAATATCATTTACGAAGAAACGGAAGGCGGAAAAACGCCTGTCCTTTCCGATTCGAAATGGGATTTCAAAAAGGATAAGGTGACGGGCGATATTACGTTGCTCGCAAAATGGCAAAGAGATTATAATTTCATTATCGTGGCGACGGAAACGGATGAGAACGGAAACGAGGTTGAAGAAGATATTTCGGTTTACCAGACGCAACCGGGCAATACTATCGCGGGGAAACTTTACGACTCGGATGTCTTGTACGGAGAAAAAGAGCGCCGACCGGACAGAATCAAAGTCACGTATAACGGAATCACGATCCTGGAATTTTATCTGGATAAGGAATTGACACAAGAACTCCCTTTGGATACGGTGCATCCGGGCGGCGAAATTTATGACTTCAAAATTTATATAAAATATTTGAAAGGAAACTACACCTTTGTTTCGCAGGAATCCCTTTCCAAAGTTTCTTTTGCGGACAACAGCTCATGGTACTTGTTGGAGGATGTGGATTTTTCGAATCGAGAATGGATTCCCGCCAAGGAATTTACCGGCAGCATTTACGGAAATAATCACACGATTTCGGGCGTAAAGATAAGATCGCAAGCGCAAAAACCTTCTGCCGGCGCCGATTTTGTTTCCCACGCTATTTTCGGAAAGATGAACGGTCACGTGGAAAATCTGACTTTTAAAGACATAACGTTCTCCGTTTGGGCTTCCGCCTTTTTATCGCAAAGTATCGGCGCGCAAAAAATATCTTTCCTCGCAGCCGAATTCGGAGAAAACGGGCTTTTTTCCGGGGTGAATTTGGAAAATTGCAAGATAGAACTCGTCAATAAGGAAAAGTATGAGCCTCAGCTCAACTCGGATTCAAAATATTATTGGAATGTTTTGGACGATAAGACACAGGAAGGATACATCGCCAAACAGTCGGTGACGGGTGTGATTACGATTACGGAACGTGAGGATCCGACACTTGTCGGCTAAAAAATATCCGAAACCCTTTCCCCAAAAACGTATAATTTTAACTTTTTATAAAGGAGAAACCTATGAAACAGAAAATTTTGAAGTGGGCAAGTTTCAGCTTGGCGTGCCTGATGTCTGCAACTTTCTTCGCTTCCTGCGGGGACAACAATCCGTCGAGCGATTCCGGTTCCGAACAAAGCAGCACCCCGATTTCAAAAAAATATTCCAATGAGGACGATGCCCTTGTTTTCAGTTCGGGAGAATTCGATAAAGTATTCAATCCCTTCTTCTCTACGTCCGCATACGACAGCACGATTGCCGGACAGACACAAATCTCCATGCTCAGCTCCGATCCCGAGGGAAAAACCCCTCTTTATGGAAAGGATCAGCCCGTAGTGACGCTGGATTACAGCGAAACGATGTATGACAGATACGGGAAAGTAACTCAGTCGGGCGACGAAAGGGGCACCACCGTCTACCAGATGGTCCTTAAAAACGGTATTCTTTTTTCCGACGGAGAGCCTTTGACGGCACACGACGTTCTCTTCAATATGTATATGTATCTCGACCCCGTCTATTCGGGATCTTCCACGATGTATTCCACGGATATTCAAGGGCTGAGAGCTTATCAGTCGCAGGATCCCAATGCCGAGGATAAAGATGAAGATACTTTGACCGATTCTTTTAATACTCTGGCAAAACAGCGTATTTCTATAATTTGTACGTACGTCACCAATCAACAGAAGTGGTCTTCGGTCGCTTCGACCGTCGGAACCTATAATTCTTTGCGCAGTGACTGGAAAATTACGGAACAATACGACGAAAACGCGTTAAAGAAAGATATAGAAGCGATCAAAAAGGAGTGGAAAGAAGAACTTACTTCCGATTGGAGCACTTACGCTTCCGATCTCGAATCCTATCAGAAAGAATATCCCTTCACCGAAGGCTGGCAGGTATATTTCTATAACGAAGGGCTGATTTCGAGAAAGTCCAAGACCGTGGGCGGCGTTACGACATATGAAAAAGACAGTGACGGAAAGTACGTCATCGAATGGAAAGGGATCGATAAAAACGCCAATTATGAAAAAGAGGCTGCCATAGAAATGGTCTATAACTCCAAGATGACCAGTGATGAGTTCATCGCTGAGATTCTTGTCGGCGGCTGGGCGACAGGCTCCACGATGAAAGCCGCTTTTGCCGGCGAGGACAGAAGCACATATTTTAAGAAGTTAAAAGAGGAAAATAATGGGAAAAATCTTGTAAAAAGTATTTCCGGCATCAAGATTTTAAGCGGTTCGCAATTCAAACCTAACGGCGCGAAAAAATATGAAGAGGATTACGGCGATTACGAGATGCTGCAAGTTACCATCAACGGCGTCGATCCGAAAGCCAAATGGAATTTTGCTTTTTCCGTAGCTCCCATGCATTATTATTCTACTCCCGAGCTTACAAAGGCCGCGATGGAGGACACTGAGTACGACTCCAATTTCGGCGTCCAGATTTCCGATATTGACTTTATGAATCAAGTAAAGCGCAGGAATCTCGTTCCTATGGGCGCGGGGATGTATCGGGCGTCTACCATGTACGATTATACGTATGAATGGAGCACGGACGCGGGGAAAGAACAGGCAAGTTTCGAAAAATTATCCCAGGAGTTTTTAAAGGATAACGTCGCGTACTTTGTCAGAAATGAAAATTTCTATACGACGGGCGGCAATACGAAAGAAGTCTATAACGCAAAGATCAAGCATATCCGATATAAGGTGGTCAACTCGGCCAATACGATGACGGCGCTTCAAGGCGAGAGCATTCACTTTGCGGATCCCTCCGCAAGTACGGAAAACGTCAATACCATCGACGACGCGAAAAATTCCTATCTTTCCCGAATCATGGTGAAGACGGCGGGGTACGGATATATCGGAATCAACGCGGAATATATACAAAATATCTACGTCCGCCGCGCGATTATGTCGGTTATGAATATCGAACTTGTCAAAAACTATTATCCTTCTTCCCTTTCCGAGGCCATTTATCGTCCCTTCTCCAAAGTTTCCTGGGTGTATGAAGCGGACAAAGAAGACGGACTCGAAGCTTGGGAGCCTAAATCTTATTACGGTTACGACGAATCGTTTGAAACGGGTAAGAAATTACTTCAAGAGGGCGGGTGCACTTTCACAAACGGAAAATGGAAGGATAAAGACGGCAAACCTTTGAAATATACGTTTACGATTGCCGGCGATACCACCGATCACCCCGCTTACGCGACTCTTTTGAAAGCGCGCGAGATTCTCAATAGGAACGGCTGGGAGGTCGAGGTGATTCCCGACGCCCGAGCTCTTTACAAGCTCGCCAGCGGCAGTCTTGCCGTGTGGGCGGCCGCGTGGTCTGCGTCCCTTGATCCCGATATGTATCAGGTATATCATAAGGACAGTAAAGCGACTTCCGTCAATAACTGGGGCTATGATTGGATCAAGGATAATAAGACGGACAAAGCAAGAACGGAATGGAACATCATCGAAGAGCTCAGCACTCTCATTGAGGAAGGGCGTGAAACGATCGTACAGTCTGAACGCGCCAGAACTTACCGGGCAGCTTCCGATTTGGTGATGGATTTGGCGGTAGAGCTTCCTCTTTATCAAAGAAGCGATATGTATGTTTACAACAATACGATTCTCGACGGATCTACTTTCTACGCTCCCGCTACGCCTTATGCAAGCCCGCTCAACGAGATGTGGAAAATCAGTTTCAAACAATAATCTCTCCTTACACCAATGACAGAAAGTTGCCGTTGGCATAGTTCTGCCTCTATAAAATTTACTTTGGCCCCAAGGGGAGATCTCTTTCCCCTTGTCGGTCCCCCGGTGGCTCATGTTAAAATACATAGTAAAAAGATTATTAATGTCCATATTGATTCTCTTCGGCGTATCGGTGATCATTTATACGCTTCTGCGTGTGATGCCCGGCGATTACGTGACGCGAAAGTTTACGCTCAATCCCAGTCAACCCGTTTCAGAAGAACGTATCAACGCCATGAAAGAAGTATACGGACTCAACGATTCGACGATCGTCGGATATTTTAAATGGCTGGGTAAAGCGATACGAGGCGATTTCGGTATGTCTTTCGTATATGACCAAAAGGTTACGGACGTCATTAAAGATTATATGTGGACTTCGTTCGCCCTGACGCTTTTAAGTTTGGTCATCTATTATCCGCTTGCCATTTTTCTCGGCATTCGCGCCGCTGTCAAACAGTACGGACCTTTCGACTACGCGACGACCGTGCTTACCATGCTGGGAATATCCTTGCCGTCCTTCTTTTTCTCGGCGATTCTCATTAAAGTGTTCGCTTTTGACTTGGGATGGTTTGATACGAGTCTTGGACTTGTAAGCAGCAACTTGCCTGCTACGACTACCAGTTGGGAATTATTCTGGAATAAAGCGTGGCATTTGGTCCTGCCTATCGTTACGGTGGTCGTGCTCAGTTTGGGCGGTTTGATGAGATATACGCGGACGAATATGCTGGAAGTCCTTAACGCCGACTATATCCGCACCGCGCGCGCCAAAGGTCTTTCCGAAAACGCGGTCATCTATAAACACGCGTTTAAAAATACCATGATTCCTTTGGTGACGATGCTGGCGGGGCTGTTGCCGGGACTCTTCGGCGGCTCCATGATTATCGAGCAGGTGTTCGGGATTCCCGGTATCGGAAATATTGCCTATAAAGCGATCGATGCGGGAGATATTCCTTTTGTCATGGGATACAATATGTTTATAGCGGTACTCACCGTATTCGGTATTTTATTGGCAGATATCATGTATATGATCGTTGACCCGCGCGTCAAGATTTCCAAGTAGGAGGGCATATGAAAAAAGAATTTGACGAACAGGAAGAAAAGATGCCCGAAGAAACTCCCGAAGAAATTTTGACGGACGGCGAGGAGAATGTTCCTACCCCTCCCGAAAAAGGGGAGCCTGAATTTCTTTCGGACAGCGTAAAGGCTATCAGCCCTGGACGATTGGTATTAAAGCGTTTCTTCCGCTCCAAATTGTCCATCGTAGGACTGGTTATGATTGCTGCCCTGTTCCTTTTTTCCTGGCTGGGACCGCTGTTTTCTCCCTGGGGAGAAACAGATATCGATTACGAAACGGACAGGTACAACATTACCGCCACGGCTATAAACTATGAAGTAGACGCGGTTGATGAGAACGGCAATTTTATATATGACGAACAGGGCAAGGTCAAAAAGGTCACTTATACCGTTTACGTCATAGAAAAAAGTCTGAAACTCGTGGACGACCACGCGCTTCCGACGGCGGAACATTGGATGGGTACGGATGCTTACGGCATGGACGTATTGACGCGCATCATGTACGGAGGGCGTATCTCGCTCTCTATCAGCTTCCTGGTCGTGTTTTTGGAGGTAATCATAGGAGTCCTTCTGGGCGGATTGGCGGGTTACTTCGGCGGCTGGGTGGATATGGTTATCATGCGTATTGTGGATATTTTCAACTGCCTGCCCGATTTGCCGCTGCTTTTAATCGTCGGTGCGGTCCTCGATGCCTTGGATGTGCCTGCGACGAATCGAATCTATTTCATGATGACGTTTTTGACCTTCTTCGGTTGGACGGGCACGGCGCGTATCGTCCGAGGGCAAATTTTGTCCTTGCGCGAACAAGAATTCATGGTTTCCGCGACGGCGAGAGGACTATCTACCCGCCGCAAAATTTTCCGTCATTTAATCCCGAATATCATGCCGCAGCTGATTGTCACGATGACGCTCGGACTCGGCAGCGTCATTCTGACAGAGTCGACGCTCTCTTATCTGAATCTCGGCGTTCCCAAGCCTTACGCGGCGTGGGGGAGTATGATCAGTGAAATCAAAGACCCCGTAATTTTGCAACGCTATTTCAACTTGTGGGGACCTCCGGGCTTATGTATCGTATTGGCGGTTCTCGGCTTTAACTTCGTCGGCGACGGTCTGCGCGACGCCTTCGATCCCAAGTCGAGGAGGTAAAAGATGCTGCTGAGAAAAAAAGGAAAGGCTCAGGAAGGAGCCAAGAAAAACGTTCATTACCTGACGGGGAAAGAAACGCGGGCGATCGCAAAGAGCAACGCCCGCACCATTCGCGCCTTGGAAAAGAAAAAGAAGCGTTCTCATGTAGACGAAAGCGAATACCTCACGACCATGCGCGACGAAAACAACATCGTCGAATTCGACAATCTGCATACGTATTTCTTCACCGACGCAGGCGTTGTAAAGGCCGTGGACGGCGTTTCGTTCGACATCCCCAAAGGGGCTACGGTGGGCGTGGTCGGCGAATCGGGCTGCGGAAAATCCGTCACGAGCCTGTCGATCATGCAGCTCGTTCAGGGACCTCAGGGACAGATCGTGGAGGGCGCCATCCGTTTCAATGCGGGGGACGCCGCTTACGACATTGCCAAGATGCCTATAAACGCCATGCGCAAGATCCGCGGCGAGAAGATCGCCATGATCTTCCAAGAACCCATGACGAGTTTGAATCCCGTCTTCAAAATCGGGTATCAAATGGATGAGATGGTTCTTCTGCACGTGCCCGATTGCACGAAAGAGCAGGCTAAGACGCGCAGTTTGGAGATGCTGCAACTCGTCGGCATCGCCGCTCCCGAGCGCGTTTACGGCTGTTATCCGCACGAACTTTCGGGCGGTATGCGTCAACGCGTTATGATCGCCATCGCGCTGTCGTGTAATCCTCGTCTGATCATCGCGGACGAGCCGACGACGGCGCTCGACGTCACCATTCAGGCGCAGATTCTCGACCTGCTTCGGGAGATTAAGAAAAAGATCGACGGATCGGTGATGCTGATTACCCACGACTTGGGCGTCATCGCGGAAATGGCGGACTACGTCGTCGTCATGTACGCGGGTCGCGTGATCGAGCGCGGTACCACGGAAGAGATCTTCGACAATCCTCTGCATCCGTATACGATCGGCCTGCAAAAGAGCAAACCCGTCGTAAAGCGTAAAGTGGAGAGGCTTTACAACATTCCCGGTCAGGTACCCAATCCCATCGATATGCCTAACTTCTGTTATTTCAAAGACAGATGCGACCGCTGCATCAATAAATGTTCGGGAGAATATCCCCATTTTGTGCAGGTTTCTCCTACGCATAGCGTCGCCTGCTATTTATACGAGGACGGTAAGGAGGAAAAGCATGACTGAGAATGAAGTAAAACGGGAAGAAACATTGGAGGAAACGGAAAAAGATTTCTCCATGACGTCGGGAACGGTAGCTTCGGCGGCAGAAACTCCTCCCGATCCGAATGCGCTTCTCGAAATCAGACATCTTAAAAAGTATTTCCCCGTAGCAACAAACTTTTTCGGGCGTCCGACGAAATTTTTAAAAGCGGTGGACGACGTAAGCTTCAAAATTAAAAAAGGAACGACGCTGGGGATCGTGGGCGAATCGGGCTGCGGCAAGACGACTTTGGGCAGAACGATTCTCCGCTTGCAGCCTGCTACGAGCGGTCAGATTTATTTCGAAGAAAAGGATATCAACAAACTCAATACGTCGGAAATGAACAAACTGCGGCCGAGTATGCAGATTATCTTTCAGGATCCCTATTCGAGTTTATCTCCCCGTATGCCCGTGGGAGAAATCATCGGCGAGGCGGTTGCCGAACATCAGCTGGTTCCTAAAAACGAACTGAAAGAGTATGTCCTCGGCGTCATGAAAAAATGCGGACTTCCCTATCACTATTACGAACGTTATCCGCATGAATTTTCGGGCGGTCAGCGCCAGCGTATCTGTATCGCTACGGCGCTTGCTTTAAAACCGAAATTCGTCGTCTGCGACGAGCCTGTTTCCGCGCTCGACGTTTCCATTCAGGCGCAGATTATCAATCTCCTGAAAGATATGCAGGAGGATATGGGACTGACGTATATCTTCATTTCGCACGATTTGTCCGTTGTCGAGCATATTTCCGAGTTTGTCGGGGTCATGTATTTGGGAAGCTTGGTGGAATATGCTTCCACCGCGGAAATTTTCGAGCATCCCATGCACCCTTACACGGAAGCGTTGTTTTCTGCCGTGCCGGTGCCCGATCCCAAGGTAAAAATGAAGCGCATTATTCTCAGCGGCGATATTCCCAGCCCCATCAACGCGCCGTCGGGATGTAAATTTCATACCCGTTGCAGTCATTGCATGGACATCTGTAAGGAAGTGGCGCCTGTCTTCAAAGATTATGGAAACGGCCACATGGTGGCTTGCCATCTCTATTCGCAGGACTAAAAAAACAAGAGGGCGGGCGATTGCCTTTCGAGGAGAACTCGCATGAAAAAGAAGAAAGAAAAATTCGTGGACGACGGCAGAACGATTGCCGATATGGATTACGAACATATTACGGGCTATAAGTCGAAATCGGAACGCAAAAAGCACAACGAAATTCGTTCCCTCAACCTCAGCAAACAGGAGCGGAGGGCTATCTATAAAGCGGCTTTCACTCAATATATGCCTATGTTTGTTTGCTTTCTTCTCGCTTTCGGATTGGTGATAGCGTTTCTGTATTTTGTGTGGTTAAGCTGAAAAGAAGCCGTATCGGAGTTTCCGAAACGGCTTTTTCTTTTTAGGCGGGGCAAACTTTTTGAGTACATAAAAAGGAAATAAAAATTTATGCAGGACGAGAAATATTTAAAATTATTGTCTTCACAATACCCCAGCGGCGCGAAGGCGGCGTTGGAAATCATCAAGCTTTCAAGTATTCTCAATCTGCCTAAGGGCACGGAACATTTCGTTTCCGATATCCATGGCGAAGCCGCTTCCTTTCTGCACGTTTTAAAAAACGGCTCGGGTTCTATCCGCAAAAAGATAGACGATGAGTTTGGAGAAACGCTGAGCGAAAACGAAAAGCGGGAATTGGCGACGCTCATTTATTATCCGGAAGAAAAATTGGAGATCGAAGAGAGCGGGAAGAGCAATTTTGACGAATGGTGTAGGACGGAATTGCTGCGCTTGATTCGGGTCACACGCCGCGTCGCTTCCAAGTATTCGCGCAGCACGCTCAAAGACGCTCTCCCCGATGAATTCGGCTATATCATCGAGGAACTTCTCACGGAGAAAGCAGAAGTCGCCGACAAAGAAGCGTATTACAACGAGATCATTCAAGCGATCATCACTACCGGACGCGCGAAAGCCGTCATCGCCGCCTTTTGCAGGCTCTCCCAAAGGTTTGCCGTAGACAGACTACACGTTATCGGGGATATTTACGACAGAGGAGCGGGTGCGGTAACAGTCATGGACGCGCTCGAAAACTATCACTCTGTCGATATTGAGTGGGGCAATCACGATATCTCTTGGATGGGGGCCGCCAACGGTTCGGAACTCTGCATAGCCAACGCAATTCGGATTTGCGCGCGCTATGGAAATCTGTCCACGCTGGAAGACGGCTACGGGATCAATCTCGTGCCCTTGGTGCGATTCGCCGACGAAACGTATCGGAACGACGACTGCGCGCGATTTTTTCCCGAATTCACCGAGGAAGAGGCGGGAGAAGCGGAGCTTACCGCAAAAATACACAAAGCGATTGCCGTCATTCAGTTAAAGCTGGAAGGGCAGCTTGCGCACCGGCGTCCCGAGTTCCATATGGAAAAGCGGATTTTTTTGGACAAAATCGATTATGAAGCGGGAAAAGTGGAGATAGACGGAAAGGTTTATGTTCTTGCGGATAAAAATTTTCCTACCGTCAATCCCGCTTCTCCCTATGAATTGACTGCGGAGGAAAAGCGTGTCTGCAAAAAGCTCAAAGAGGCGTTTCGCGGGAGTGAAAAATTGCAGCGTCACGTGGATTTTCTCTATACGCACGGCAGTATGTACCGAATCTATAACGGAAATCTGCTCTATCACGGCTGTGTTCCCTTAGAGGAAAACGGAGAATTTCGAAGCGCGGAGCTTGCGGGAAAAAAATGTTCGGGAAAAGCGTTATACGATTTGCTGGAAGAACAAATACGAGGGGGCAGGTATGCGTCGAACGCCGAAAAACGGGCTTATGGAATAGATGTGATGTGGTTTGTCTGGTCCAATGAAAACTCTCCTTTATACGGCAAGGACAAAATGACCACCTTCGAGCGGTATTTTATCGAAGACAGGGAAAGTTATGCCGAAGAAAAGAACGCTTACTATCGGTTATATGACGACGAAAAGACCGTGAGGAATATTTTTCGCGAATTCGGTATCGACGAAGAAAACGGACATATCATCAACGGTCATGTTCCCGTAAAGGTAAAGAGAGGGGAATCGCCCGTACATTGCGGCGGCAAGGTGATCGTCATCGACGGCGGATTTTCTTTGGCATATCAAAAAGTAACGGGAATCGCAGGATATACGTTAGTTTCCGATTCGCGCGTGATAAAACTGATCGCGCATGAGCCGTTCGTATCGACGGAGGAAGCCGTGCGCAGCGAGCGGGATATGCATTCCACCGCCGAAATTATCCGTCGCGCCGGGCGGCGCCTCTGCGTGGGGGATACCGACCGCGGCAGGGAAATGCGGGAGAGAATTGTCGATTTAAAGGCCCTTTTAGACGCCTATAACAGTGGAAAAATTAAAGAGCGATGAGAAAAAATAAAACGCAAGAGGGTATTAGATAGGTTCCCTACGGAAACGGCGGCAGAAATAAGGGATTTGTAAAAATTAAACCGAAGAGTTCGCTTCTTCTCGGTCTTTGTTTAAATTTCAAAATATTAGGGCAGAGGCAGAATTAAGGCGGAAAGGCTGTCTTTCAGGTCCATTCAGAAATGTAGGAATCTTATCTTTATAAAAAGCAATAAATAAAAAAGGGAAAACATCGGTTTTCCCTTTTTTATATTGAAACCTCTATTATATCGGATTAAGCCGCTTCGATCTTTGTAATCGTTGCAGTCTGCGTTCCATCGTCGTTTGTAGTAAAACCGACCGTATAGGAGCCTGTTTCAATCACGACCGTAAACGTTCCGTCTTCGTTTGCAACGCAGGAAGTCACGTCGTACTCCACGCCGCCGACAGTAATTACGTATATTTCTTTAACCGTCCCGTTTTCGGTGTCGGCAAGGGCATACACATAATTTCCGTTCGCCGTTTCGATTTTCGTTGTTTCGTATTTGGAAACCGTCCCTCCGTTGATCACTCCTTCTTCGTCGACTGTATACAGGAAATAGTAGTAATAGGTTTTATAGGAGGTTTTCGCATATTGATAGGATTCAAACACCAAAGTGTTCTCTTCGTTCCCTTCGCCGACGAAAGCACAAATCAGTTCTCCTTTATAGCGGAGAGAGGGGACATACGTTTCGCCGATCTCGTAATAAGTAGCTTCGCCCGTGGCTTCGTCCGTAGACTTGGTAAGATTGAAAATCGTATAGACGAGTTGTTCCGAGTAAATGAGCGTACCGTCGCCGAGATCCAGTGTATCGGTAACGAGCGTCAGCGAGTAGACGAGATAGCAAAAATACCCGTTGTATTGATTCATAAAGAAGCTCAAATGATAAGTATTGCCATCGCTGCCCGTAAATTCGCAGAGGAACAGGTTGCCGTAGTTTGAGTTATAATAGCCTGCCGTGCTGAGGGTTCCGTCCGTGAAAGTAACGGCGTTTCCTTCCGAGTCTTTCAGATAGTTGAATCCGCCCGATAACGTATAGCTCGTTTTATCTCCCGAATCGTTGCCGACTAATTGAAGGGTTCCGTAATATCCTTTAAACAGACTGCTTAACGCGGATCCGTAATAAGAATACAGATATAAGTAATAATAATCGTAGAATGTAATACCGTAAGTGTAATCGGAGCTGTCAAACACAAAAGTTTTGTCGGCAAAGTCTAAGCTAATGTCGAGAGTATACGTGGCGTTATACCCAAGGACGCTGCCGTTCGGATAAATCATTCCCGTATAGGCAAGGTAGCTGATGACTTCATAATCCTGATAATTTACGACGAAGGTATAGCTCGTCGTCGTTCCGTCTTTCGTTGTATAGGTCGCCGGTACAGAGAAGATCGCTGCCCCCGTAGGCTGGAACTCGAGAGTGTTGCCCTCGGCGTCGGTGAACTTGACGTAGTGACCGTCGAATTCCTTGTATGTTCTCGACACGGAGGTGTTGAGATCCGTATAGTCAATCGAGTCGCCGGTAATCGTGAATTCTTCCGTCACGAAGCCGTATTGGTTAGCGTTTTCATTTTCGGGATCAAAGGAATACAGGGAAATCTTCCGACTGTCCTGATCGTAACTGTAATAGTAAGTTGTTTTATAATTGAAGCTTGCATAGCCTTCCTCTGTAAAGACAATAGAAGAGAAATCGCTCGCATAATAGGTCTTGTCGAAACCGACATAAGCAACTTTGCCGACGCCGTCTTCGTAGGTATAGGCATAGACAAAGGAGGTGTTGCCGTCGTCGCTCGCATAATAGAACAGACCTTCTTTAATGATCATGTAGCGTCCCGATTCCGCTTCGCCGTAGAGATCGTATCTCGTGGCGCCGCCCGTGCTGTCGAGCACGAGAACGGACAGATCGCTTTCATTGAGATAAGAGCCGACGATCGTTTCCACAAGGATATAGAACGCATTATATTTTGAGCCGGAATAGGACATGGTACCGAGCTTTCCGATATAAGTTTTTCCGTCGGTCAGCGAAACCGTGTAGACGTCGTCATTCACCGTGTAAGTACCGGAAGCGGAGGTTTCGTCTATCGTAACGGTAGCCAGACCGTGTCCGTCCAATGTGATGACAACACTCTCAATGATGCCGTTTCTTACCGTCAGGTAAGAGGCCGCTTCTATCCCGCGAAGCTCAAAAGTATCGTTCGCACTGTCAATGTCAAAATAACGAATCACATTGTCGATATACAGGAAGATCGAAACGTCATATCCTTCGGGACTATCCGTATCGAAATAGGAATAGTTGTCGTACTCTGTGCCGTCAGCGGTCGTATATCTTGCGATATTCGCTTCGCCGTTTACAGTCAGCGTGCTGCCGTCGAAAGAAGTGTAAGTCGCGTCGGCAACGCTTTCCACAAAGTAACTGCTGCTGTTGCCTTTGCGCAAAGAGAACTTAATTTTGGTCGCGCCGTCCAAAGAAGTAAACGTATAGATGGTAACTTCGTATTTATCGAACGCGGTTATATCCTTGGAAACAACGGTTCCCTCGGTTACGGTATCGTCGAGTTTGTAAAGGAATACGAAATTGTTGCCGTCGAGCTTATCCGTGAGTGTGAAAGAAGCCTTTTCGTTATAGCTGTCCGCGACGCTCAGAAACTCGATCACTTCGTTGGTTTCGTAATAATTGAAGTAATAGGTGACGGCGCTTGAAGAGGAGGTGTACGATACTGTAAATTTAAAGGTTTTATCCGTCGCGACGAACGTATAGACGGAGGCGCTCGAACCGAATCCGGATACCGTCGCCGAGAGATAATAGTACCCCTCATAACTCTTCGTAACGCCGCCGATCGTTTCCATATAAACGGCGGTGTACTTTTCTTCCTCTCCGGGTATGGTCGTACCGTCTATGGACAGGACACAGTTGCTGTTCGCCGTAGCGTCCTTTCTCATGATCAGGACGAGAGGCGCTTGGGTAAGCTGTTCAAACGTTTCGCCTTTTATAGAAAAGTAATTGGTCGTCGTACCGTCGCTTACGCTGATATATCCCTTATTTTGACTTATAAAGCCCGAAAATACCGTACCGTCCGCTTTACTATAAATAGCGAAATATTTTGTAAGTTTAAGTTTCGAGCCGTCTGTCGCCGTATAAACGGTAGTATAATCGGTGGTGTTGTCTTCTCCTTCGGAAGAGGAAAGAAGATAAAATACGTCATAATTGGTCGAAGTGGTGTCGAGCATGAACACCATCGAAGTCGCCTTCATTGTCGCCCAATCGGCAACGGTTCCCGTAACCTTATAAAGATAGCTTTCGTCCGCGGCTTTTTCGATCGTACCTGTGGAAATAAGGCTGATTTCTCCCGCCGCGTCTTTTTCATAGAAATTTGCCGTGCCGTCGCCGTTGATGGTAAGATAGGGGAAGGTGACTTTACCATCGTCCGTGACAAAACGATATTCCGCGTAACCTTCTTCTTTTTCGGTAAACGTCCCGTCGGAAATGGATACGAGATAGAGGTAGTTATCGTCGCCTACCGTAACAGTGACGATATATCCGCCGAAAAGAGAGGCGGTATAGCTGAATGTTCCCGTAAGTTTCGTATTGCCCTTTTCGTATACGGCGGTGTTTCTGCCGTCCATCGTGAGCGTGGCGTCGCCGTTTGTAAAGGTGGCATCGAAAGCGCTTAAATAGAATTCGAAACCAAAGTGAATGGCGCCCTCTTGTTCAAAATTGTCGAGAATAACGGCGCCCGCTGCTTTTCCGCTCGTGTCGTAGAGGGTGAACTTATCGTCGCCATTGGCAATATAGTAATAGTAACTGGAATTTGTTTTCGTCGCATACAGCGCATAGCCGTATCCGTTAAAAGTCAACGTAGGATAATAAATACCCTGATAGGGAAGGGTGCCGTAATCAGCTTCTGCCCCGCGGATCATGAACACTTTTTGAGAGGAAACGGTATCGACGATAAATTGAATCGTCGTTTCCTCACCCGTCACCGCATCCGTAAGCGTGGCTGTATAGATTCCGTCGGAATTTATCTTATAAGTACCCGATTTTTGAACTTTCGAGGCAGAATCGGTATAGATGCATCCGTTTCCTTCGTCAAGCGTAATTTTAATTTCGCTGTTGAGTCCTACCCCCATGGTATAGAGCGTATAGACTCCGATGCGATTGGAATAATACAGGAACGTACCGTCGTCGTTGACCTTTGCGGTAAGGACGACGTCCGGGTTTGTCCCGGTAAAAGTGTAACATTCGATGATCTCGTCGTAGACGCCGTCGATAGAAATCCCGCCGCGCACGAGGACCGCCGTATTATCCGTATAGTTGATATAAATTTTATCCTTTCCGCCGAACATATCGACATAGCCCTTATCCCAAATGGCGTAAAGAATGGTATCGGCGGTAATGGAATAACTTTCTGTTTTGATGACGTCTGCATAGTTTCCGTTCGCCGAAGTCGCCCAGCCGAGGAATCGATAGTCGCCCACCTCGAAAGAGTTTTCCGCGAGAACAAAGGAGGAACCGCTCATATGCTGTTCCCGTTTAATTTCAGAGGTGCTTCCGTCGGGGTTATTTGCGTGATAGACGAGCGTATAGAACTGTCTGTCAAAATAGTAGTTAAAAACGTTTTCCGACTTATTTTCTGAAATCAGCACCGTTGTTTCATCGCTTTTTTCAGTGTTTAAGGCGTAATTCGAAACCGCAATATCCGTCGTGAAATCCTCGCCGATCAGCGCGTAACCGCTCTCGTAGACATAGGGGGCGGCATAGGAGGAAAGATCTTCGTTTTGGAGATAGACGTTAAGGGTGTATTCCGCTTTATACTTTGCGGTAAGAGTAATGCCCGAGGTCGTCATCGTGTCGGAAGAGGAAAGTTCATCCTCTCCGATGTACCAACCGCCAAACTGATACTCGCCTTTGGTGGGCGTGTAAGACTGCATGAACTCCGAGATCGAGGCGCCTTCTTCGAGATAAAACACGCCCGTATTTTCAAGGCTGCCCCCATCCAAATCGAGCGTTATGGCATATCCTTGCGCCCATTTTGAATAATAGGTGGTATCAGCGCTGAAAGTCGCTTCGCTGAAAGATTCTCCCGAATAATCTTCGGTCAAATACCAGCCTTTAAATATGTATCCTTCTTTGGAAGTATCGGGAAATTCGACTTTCTCGCCGGCTTTTCCCGTGACTGTGACCGTTTCGCCTCCGTAAAGGACAAAGGTGTATTTAATTTGCTCGTCTTTGCTGCAAGCTGCAAACGATGCGCCCAACAGGGCGGCGGCAAATGCGGCAAGTGAGCTCAACAAGATCCTTTTATGCCTTTTCATTATATTATTGATCCTCCTTGAAAAGAAAATAACTTATTAAAGTGTATAAGAGCAAGTAGATATTTAAAATTTATCGCAGTGATGATTTTTCTATCCGTCAAGTGGTTTACTTTCAGTTTTTCTTTTCATGAAAAATTCACAAATAGGCTCCGAAAATAAATTTTCAAATAGTTTGTCATAATTGGATTTTTTATAAGCACAGGGGCAAAGATTCTTTCCGCCTATATATTTACGAGCACATTTTAAACGGCGGAGGGCGACGAAGTAGATTCGCCCGTCGAATCGGAAGGGAGGTCGTCGGGGATATGCTCCGAAGAACCTTCCGTCCACGCAGCAATGACGGCGGTTCCTTCTGCAAGCTCGGAGATGCGGACAGTGCCTTCGGGAAGCACTGTTTCGGCTTCGGCGTCGAGGACGACGGTGACTTGCGTTCCGTTTACGACGGCTTTCCATCCCGCAAAAGTGTATCCCTCGCGGACGGGCGCCGTAATACCATTTTTAGCCATAGGATTGGAAACGCAGTTTTCAGAAGCGACGAACGATTCCACATAATTTCCGTCCGCAGAGAGGACGCAGCCCCAAAGTACCGGGCGATAGCCCGAATTCCATCGACTATCCCAATCGGCAGGCTGCTGCGACATTTGGCAGTAAAGGGTCAGGTATTTACACCCGTTGAAGGCGTGAGAGCCGATGGAGAGTATATTTTCGCTCAGATAAACGCTCGTCAAGCCGGTGCAGCCCCTAAAAGCATAATTTCCGATGCTTTCCAAAGTGGAGGGCAATTCAATTTCCTCGATCAATTTACAGCCTGAGAAGGCATAATTCCCGATAGATTTTACCGCATTCCCCAAAGTAATTCTTTCAAGAGCCGCGGCTCCGTAACAAAGCTTCTCGCCGATGTAGGTCAGAGTATCGGGGAAAACGAGTTCTTTGAGGGAAGAACAGCCGCTGAAAGCCTGATTTCCCAGCGAGGTTAAGTTTGCGTTAAGCTCTATTCCCGTCAAGGCAGAACATCTGTAAAACGCTTTTTCGCCGATAGAGGTGACACCGACGGGAATTTTAAGGGCCGAAATTTCTCCGCCGGAAACCGGAGTCCCGAGAAGAGCGGCACAATTCGCAAAGGCAAAATCTCCGATGGACTCCAACGCGGAATTTTCCGCGAAATTCACGGAGAGAAGGTTGGTACAGCCATAGAATGTATAGTTGCCGATAGAAGTCGTGTTTTTGGGAATAGTGACGGTGAATATGCCGCTATGATAGAACGCATAATTGCCGATGGTCTGCACGCCGTTGGGAATATTGAAACTTTGTAACTCCCCGCAATTTCTGAACGCATTGGCTCCGATTTCCGTCAAATAGCTGACCGAAATGCTGACAAGACTGAGTGCGGAACAGTCGGCAAAAGCCCATTCCCCGATGTATCGGACGGAACCGGCGATACTGATTCCCGTCAGTGTAGTGCTCTTATAGAAAGCATAGTTGGCGATCCCTCTCGTCCCGCTTTCCAGAATCACACTGCTCTCGGCGCCGTCCGAATTGTTGATGAAACCGACGACCCAATTTCCTACGTATACCGCGCTGCCCTTCGGTGTATTATTCCAAAGATACGTTTTGCAGAAGCTCCAAGTTCCGATGGAACGAACGGTATCGGGAAGGGTTATTTTTCCATATGCCGTATTTCCGAAATCCGGACAGTTATAAAAAGCGTAACTGCCGATTGTTTCAAGAGATTTTCCGAAAGATACGGTGCCTCTTCCGAGGACTTCGCAATTCGCAAACGCGTATCTGCCGATCGATACGACCGAGTCGCCTATGATCAAATTGGTGAGTTTTGTGCAGCCTCTGAAAGCATAATCCCCGATATATCTTAAAGTAGAGGGCATATTTTCCACGCGTACCAGTTCGGTGCAGCCATCGAAGGCATGACCGCCGATCCCGACGGTGCCTTCCTTGAATACGATAGTTTTAATATCTTTCGAAGCGCCGACGATCCAGTTATCCACATAGATCAAATTATTGTCCGTAACAGTAGAAATCAGTGTGCCGTCGAATGCGGACTCACCGATAGAGGCAACGTTTCCGCCGATGATAACCTCGCTGAGATTCGTACAGCCGTTAAACGCCTTATTACCAATGGAAGTCAACTCGTCGGTAAAAACAATATTCGTCATCTCCGTGCAGCCTTCAAAGCAACTGTTTCCGAGCGACTGCACGGCCTCGCCGCCCGTTACAGTGGCTAAGCTGTTGCATTCAAAAAACGCAAAATTTCCGAGCGTGGTTACGTTGGAACCGATTTGTACGTTATCTAAAACATCGCAATAAGCAAACGCTCTTTCTCCGACAGAGCGCACGGTATCGGGGATTTTGACGGACGTCAGAGCGTCGCATTCTTCAAGCGCAGAGATGCCGATAGAGGTAACGTTGGCAAGATCGATCGACTGCAACTGTTTGCAATATCTAAATACGTAATCGTTGAGTTTCGTGAGCTTGGAAGGAAGTTTGACGTTCGTGAGTGCGCGACAGGACTGGAACGCATTGACGCCGATACTCGTCACACTTTCGGGAATCGTTACGGAGGCGAGATAAGAACAGCCGCTGAAAGCAAAATCTCCGATGGAAGTAACATTGTTGCCGATTATTACACTCTTTACAATATTGCTGTTGAAGAATGCTCGGTCGGCAATACGCGTTACGGGTTTTCCCCGATAGGTATCCTCTATGATAATATCTCCTCTGGCTTTTCCTATTTTTGAGATTTCATATTCGGTATTTCCGTTAATCAGCGTATATACCATGCCGCTTTCATATTCTTTTGTAAAATTGACTGTCGACGACCATTTGGATTCACGATGAGCGCCCGTTGCATCGTTTGCCTTTACCTTGATTTTATAGTCGCCTTCTTCCAAAAAAGAGAGGGAATAGTTGGTTTTACTTGTGGTATACCGTTGTCCGCTAATCTCTACGATATAATTTGTCGCGTTCGTTACGGGCATCCACGATAGGGTAGAGTCGATAATCGTAACGTTCGTGGGGGCGGCGAGCGCGGCGCCGCAGGCAGCTAATATTGCCGTACAGCACACGATCAGTATGGAAAGCAGAACCCATCTTATTTTTTTCATAACATTCTCCTTGGAAACAGTTACCAAGTTCTTAAAAGCACTTTTATGAACCGAAAGAACAGGGGGACGAATCAGTATGAAGTCGATAATCTTTCGGCTTTTTAATCTCAATTCTGTTCTTTTTCTTGTTTTTTCTCTTTGTGTTCGCGTATAAACTCATGTATCCATTTGAACTTGAATTTGCGCACCGCTCTCAAAGAAACCTGAATATTTTATGGGCGAATATTGCCCGAAGGAAACAGTTTGTTTATAATGGACAGAAGGAGGTTTTGACCGGAAGAATCACTCATGAAATCGGAGGACCAGTTGCCGTTCAGATCGCACATGAAGCTGCCGACCATGCCCGCGCCGAATTTCCACTGCGCGTAAATGGGAGCGCCGTAGGTGTTCGTCATGACGACTTCCGCGTCCGCACGCGCTTTTGTGCCGTAAAAGCCATAGAGCTTAGGCATTTCTTCCTGTTTGATAATGGACTCGTAGGAAGAACTCGAATTGAGAGTAGGTACAAATTCTCCAAGTTCAATGTCTTTGATTTCGGGAACGCGGATATCGTTTTTCAGCATGATAGTCAAATCTCGATCCGAGCTATTGATCGCATAACCGCCGCCCGCTTTTGCAGCGGCTTTTAACTTTACCATCTCCTGGTTTGAAGCATTGATCGCAATAAAGGAATAAGTGACGCCCAAGTTATTATAATAGGCGATAGACTCCATATATTTTTCGTAATCTGCCGCGGCACCGTCGGTAATGACGATCGTGTGCATTTTCTGGATTTTGTTTGTCGAATACAGATTCCTCAAATCTCGTCCCGCACGGACGATGGAAGGATTGAAATTCGTCGTACTGCCAATTTCTATCGAATTGATGGCGGAAATAATTTCATCCTGCTTGGTCATAGGGGACATCTGAATAATCTCATCGGCATCCTCGCTTAACGTGATGATACCGCAATAATCTCTCTCTGTCAGACAAGTTTCGTCTTTCACGATGTTGAGCGCCGCGAGCTTTGCCGTTTCTAAGTAAGAACTCATAGAGCCGGAAACGTCGATGACGATGACAAGACCCAAAGGAGGCGTATAGTTGATTGCCTCCACGGGCAGCATTTCCTGATAGAGGGAGCCGAGCATATCCGCGCGGTCATAGGCATGAGCGGTTTCGGGATCACCGTCCTCTCCGCCGCCGACGGTGAATAAACCGCCGCCGATCGTATAGACGTAATCATAAAGAATCTTAAAGAAATTTTCGCTCGAAGCTTCATCGGCAAAATCTTTATTGGCAATGTTGTTGAGTATAATTTCGTCGTATTGTCTGAGCTCGTCGAGGGTTGTCGGGAAATCCGAATCGTGCACATTGGCGATCGTGACCTGATACTTTGTGTCGGAAGAAGTTTGATTTTCGAGAAAAGATTTCAGGGTAGACGCCTCGCTTTCGAAACTTTCCACAATCAAAATTTTGTCGTGTTCCATAACAGAATCAGAGCTCGTTGCGGAAGTGGAATCGGAGCTGGTGTCACTGACAGAATCAGAGGTCTTTTCAAAATTGGAATCAGAACCGGTTTTACTAGTAGAATCAATGCTGTTTTCGGAAGTAGATGCAGCGAGAGGCCCGCCGCAGGCCGTTAATATGGTCATGCAGCACACAGTCAATATGGAAAGCAGAACCCAACTTATTTTTTTCATAATATTCTCCTTGGAAACAGTTATCAAATTCTTAAAAGCACTTTTATGAACCGAGAGAACAGCGGCGGAGTCCGTGTGCTGTCGATAACTTTTCTACTTTTCCCATCTCAATTCTGTTCTTCTTCTTGTTTTTTCTCTTTGTGTTCGCGTATAAGCTCATGTATCCATTTGAACTTGAATTTGCGCACCGCGATATCCAAAAGGAAGAGTACGATTGCTATAATCATCATCAGATATCGTGGATCAAAACTCTTTTCTATACCTGTGATGAAGCCTTCGAAAATTTTATAAGCCTCTGCGTCAGCCAATTGCACGGCTGTACCGTTTCCCGAGGTCGCCAACGATTGCATAAAAGCGATTCGGTCGGTGTCGTTGAACATATTGTACTCATCCGAATAGGAAAAGGCTTTGTAGAACGTATAGGAATCGATGACTGTACCGCTTGCGTCGAGTCTTTGTACCGTCACCCGATAGATGCCGGCATCTTTTGCGATCAAAGTGGCGCGGCTGTAATTATCCCCCTGGGAAGGCTGAATCAAAGTGACCGTCGAAGTATTGAGGGATAGATTTTCCGCCTGCACCTGCATGGTTTCGCCTTTTTTAAGGTCGGAGGAGGGATAGATACTCAGCTGAGTGATATAGTTTTCCTCTCTCAAAGAAACCTGAATATTTTGAGCGCGAATATTGCCCGAAGGAAACAGTTTGTTTATAATGGACAGAAGGAGGTTTTGACCGGAAGAATCACTCATGAAATCGGAGGACCAGTTGCCGTTCAGATCGCACATGAAGCTGCCGACCATGCCCGCGCCGAATTTCCACTGTGCGTAAATGGGAGCGCCGTAGGTGTTCGTCATGACGACTTCCGCGTTCGTACGCGCTTTCGTGCCGTAAAAGCCATAGAGCTTAGGCATTTCTTCCTGTTTGATGATGGACGCGTAGGAGGAACTCGAATTGAGAGTAGGCACAAATTCTCCAAGTTCAACGTCTTGGATTTCGGGAACGCGGATGTCGTTTTTCAGCGTGATGGTCAAATCCTGCGCCGAACTGTTCATCGCATGACCGCCGCCCGCTTTTGCAGCGGCTTTCAACTTTACCATATCCTCGCTTGAAGCATTGACTGCAACAAAGGAATAAGTGACGCCTAAATTATTATAATAGGCGATAGACTCCATATATTTGTCATAATCTGCCGCGGCACCGTCGGTAATGACGATCGTGTGCATTTTCTGGATTTTGTTTGTCGAATACAGATTCCTCAAATCTCGTCCCGCACGGACGATGGAAGGATTGAAATTCGTCGTACTGCCAATTTCTATCGAATTGATGGCGGAAATAATTTCATCCTGCTTGGTCATAGGGGACATCTGAATAATCTCATCGGCATCCTCGCTTAACGTGATGATACCGCAATAATCTCTCTCTGTCAGACAAGTTTCGTCTTTCACGATGTTGAGCGCCGCGAGCTTTGCCGTTTCTAAGTAAGAACTCATAGAGCCGGAAACGTCGATGACGATGACAAGACCCAAAGGAGGCGTATAGTTGATTGCCTCCACGGGCAGCATTTCCTGATAGAGGGAGCCGAGCATATCCGCGCGGTCATAGGCATGAGCGGTTTCGGGATCACCGTCCTCTCCGCCGCCGACGGTGAATAAACCGCCGCCGATCGTATAGACGTAATCATAAAGAATCTTAAAGAAATTTTCGCTCGAAGCTTCATCGGCAAAATCTTTATTGGCAATGTTGTTGAGTATAATTTCGTCGTATTGTCTGAGCTCGTCGAGGGTTGTCGGGAAATCCGAATCGTGCACATTGGCGATCGTGACCTGATACTTTGTGTCGGAAGAAGTTTGATTTTCGAGAAAAGATTTCAGAGTAGAGGCCTCGCTTTCGAAACTTTCCACAATCAAAATTTTATCGTGTTCGTTGACGATCGTATAGGTGTAATAAGAATTATTTTGAGAAAGTGAATCAGAATCTGCCGAAACTATAAAGTTGAGCTTATGCAATCCCGTGCTCGTAAACGAGTGCTCTAAAGCTACTTCCTGCGAATTCGCGGAAACGGAAACTGTAGTCGGTTCACCGCTTTCGTCATTATCAATAACTGTTACGGAAACATCGGTGGAAGTAGGATAATTGTTCTGAATTGTAAGCGTGATATTGAAAACTTCGTCAACCGCCAGATTGTAATCGGGCAGAACAGATTCTACTACCTGCAATTCGCTATCTGCCTTCAATGTTTGAGTACAAACCGTGTCTACACGAACACCTTTCGACGAAATCGAACGAATAACGGAAGATGCCGATTCGTCCGTTTCCAAGCCGTCGGATACGAGTACGATCTTTGCGCTCTCGGGATAATCGAGCACACTGTCGGCGTAAGCGAGTGCCGACGAAATATCCGTTGCCGATGTGTCGAGCGTAGCCGATTCTTCAAGCGTTGCCGCAAGATATTGATCGTAAGCGTTCGTGAGGTCGTTTGTCAACGGGACGGCATATTGCTGATCGAAACCGAAAACGATAATTCCCAATTTATAGGCTTGCGTATTGGTAACGGAAATGACGTCGTTGACGTAATTATCTTTCAGTTCCTTTTCTTCTTTTGTACTGTATGAAGCGTCCACGACGAGCAATATTTCGTTTTCGGGATTATAAATTTCGTAAGTAAAGCTGATTCCCGCAAGCGTGAATATCGCCATGATCATAACGATAAATTCAAGTACCATCGCTACGATTCGATTGCGATTGCGCCTATACTTTTTTGAAATGAGAAAATAGGGGATCAAAATCGCTGCAAGTGCGGGGATGAGCAATAACAGCCAAAAAGGAGAAGAAGAAAAAACTACTTTAAAATTATGCATGACAATTCTCCTTTAAAACCCTTCGCGCGACTGTAAAATCCATTCAATGAATAACAGGGCAGTAATTGCCGCCGCAAGATACACCAACAAATCGTCGTAAGTAAATTTATCTTTTTTGACTACGTTCGGATTTGTCAAGACGTCTTCTACCTTGACGATGTTACTTTGGGAAGATGCAATTCTCACATAAAACTTTTCGGTTTGCGAAGCTTCCGAAATGAGAGTTTGGATGATCGTATATGTCCCTGGCTCGTAAGCGACAAAAGAGGCCGGATTCGTTTCAAAAGAAATTGATTCATCGGTATTTGAGTCGAGAAGTGTCAGCCCGCTACCCCGTGCATTCAGCTTTATAGG
>ERZ809074.469-NODE-469-length-64731-cov-9.718226_pt1 | contig 64731 bp, 48 predicted proteins | sample MGYA00520795_ERZ809074 | MGnify/ENA primary metagenome ERZ809074 (study PRJEB31570, sample SAMEA3212989) | Homo sapiens | biome: human-gut; feature: human gut; material: fecal | place: Sweden | collected 2011 ...
TGTAAACATTGGTACCATTGGACACGTTGACCATGGTAAGACCACTCTTACCGCTGCTATCACCAAGGTTCTTTCTTTGGGTAACTCCAACATCGAGTTTCTGGCTTACAACCAGATCGATAACGCTCCCGAAGAGAAGGCAAGAGGTATCACAATCAACACCAGACACGTTGAGTATGAAACCGAGAAGCGTCACTATGCGCATGTTGACTGCCCCGGTCACGCTGACTATGTTAAGAACATGATTACCGGTGCTGCTCAGATGGACGGCGCTATCTTGGTTGTTGCAGGTACCGATGGCCCTCTGCAGCAGACCCGTGAGCACGTTCTGCTTGCACGTCAGGTTGGCGTTCCGGCAATTGTTGTGTTCCTGAATAAGACCGACCTGGTTGACGACGAAGAGCTGCTTGACCTGGTCGAGATGGAGGTTCGTGAGCTGCTGTCCGAGTATGACTTCCCGGGTGATGATATTCCGATCATCCGCGGTTCTGCCCGTAACGCTCTGGAGTCCACCTCCACCGATCCCAATGCACCTGAGTACAAGTGCATCCATGAGCTGATGGACGCTGTTGACTCTTATATTCCTACTCCTGAGCGTCAGTCCGATAAGCCCTTCCTGATGCCTGTCGAGGACGTCTTCTCCATCTCCGGTCGTGGTACTGTTGCTACCGGTCGTGTTGAGAGAGGTACTGTTAAGGTTGGTGACGTTGTTGAAATCGTCGGTCTGTCCGATGAGAAGACTTCCACCACCGTTACCGGTGTCGAAATGTTCCACAAGCTCCTGCCGCAGGCTGAAGCAGGCGACAACATCGGTGCTCTGCTCCGTGGTGTTGCTAAGGAAGGCATCGAAAGAGGACAGGTTCTGGCAAAGCCGGGCTCTGTTCATCCTCACACCAAGTTCGTTGGTCACGTTTACGTTCTGACCGAGAAGGAAGGCGGTCGTAAGAAGCCCTTCTTTGCAGGATACAGACCGCAGTTCTACTTCAGAACAACCGACGTTACCGGTACCATTCAATTGCCTGAGGGCGTTGAGATGTGCCGCCCCGGTGATAACGTTGATATCACCGTTGAGCTGATCACTCCCATCGCTTGCGAGCAGGGTCTGCGTTTCGCTATCCGTGAGGGTGGCAGAACCGTTGGTTCGGGCGTTGTAAGCCAGATCATCGAGTAATATTATTCGACTTTTTGTCGGACGCGCCTCCGGCGCGTCCGACATTCTGCTATATGCAGAAAGTATCTTTTATGATCAAAAAGCATGAATATAATCCAGTTGTGATGCTTTTTGAGGTATCTATCTTTGGGGAAGGGTGAAAATCCCTACCGGCGGTGATAGCCCGCGAACGCAGATGCGCCGAACAGGTGAGATTCCTGTGCCGACGGTTACAGTCCGGATGGGAAAAGATCAGAGTTTTTGGCGTTGCCATGAAAGGGCAACACAGAAAAAACTTGTTTTCTTTTCCGAATCATTTTTCGGAGGAAAAACAAAATGAATACAGAAAATCGTGGAAATGTACGCACAGGACGACTCCTGCTTTTGCGTAAACTAACCGTTACGGCGATTATGTCGGCAGTTTCTTTTGTCCTGATGCTGTTGGAATTCGCTACGCCGTTCACACCGGGCTTTTTGAAATTTGACTTTTCCGATCTGCCAGCCATCATCACAGCCTTTACCTTTGGTCCATTGTGGGGCGTGGCGGTCGAGCTTATTAAAAATTTGTTGCATATGCCGTTCTCCGGTACGTCTTTTGTCGGCGAACTGGCGAATTTTTTGATCGGTTCTGCAATGGTTCTCCCAGCCGGGGTCTTCTACCGTATTGATAAGACTCGAAGAGGGGCTGTCATCGGTTCGATTTTGGGCGGTTTGTTTGCCGCGCTGGTCAGTTTTCCTGTGAATTATTGGATTACTTACCCGTTTTATACCAATTTTATGCCGATGGATACCATTGTTGGGATGTATAAAGCGATCATTCCTGCCGCCGATACTTTGCCAAAAGCACTGTTGATGGTGAATGCGCCGTTTACTTTTATCAAGTGTCTGCTTTGTACGGTGATTACTTTTGTTGTCTATAAACGACTCTCTCCCATTCTGAAAGGGAAGGATAAGGATTTGAAATGATTGAAGCCATAAAGACTTTTTTCCTTGAAACGGTCGGTAAGGAACTGTGTGTGTTCCTGTGCTCCATGCTTCCGATTATTGAATTGCGCGGCGGAGTCCCTATGGGCGCTGCCTTCGGCTTGCCGTGGTGGCAGACGTATTTGCTCTGCGTTGCCGGAAATATGTTGCCGGTTCCGTTTATACTTTTGCTGATTCGTCGTCTGATTGATTGGATGGCGGCATCCAAGGTCAGGCTTTTTGCGAAGGTCGCTGGGTGGGTGAACCGCAAGGCAGAAAAAAACCGTGAGAAAATCGAACGGTACGGTTTTTGGGGCGTGACGCTTTTTGTTGCCATTCCGCTTCCGATGACCGGTGCATGGACGGGTTCGTTGGTTGCGGCAACCATTCATATGAAGTTTTGGAAGGCGCTCCTGTCCTCTCTGATCGGTGTGCTGATCGCGGGAACCGTTATGACACTTGCTTCCTATGGAGTGATTGCGGCTCTTGGATTTTTAAAATAGGAATCCGGTTATAGGGCTTTTGCAAGGGGGCTTTTTCTCAAAAAGTGCAAAAAATATCGAAACCCTCTTGCAATTGCAAGGAATCTGTGTTATACTGTTGTCCGTTAAAGTGAATAACTTTTATCAAGAGTGGTGTAGAGACAGGCTCGACGATACCACGACAACCTGCCGGTTTACCGGTAAGGTGCCAAATCCTGACAGATGAGAGAAGCAGAACTCCGTCTGTGACGGAGTTTTCTTTTGCAGAAAGAAGAGGTATGAAGAATGAAGGATTTTTTGTTTACCAGTGAATCGGTAACGGAAGGACATCCCGATAAGGTCTGTGACAAAATATCAGACAGTATCCTGGATGAAATTCTGCGGCAGGATCCGATGTCCCGCGTGGCATGTGAAACGTTTTGCACGACAGGACTTGTCGCTGTCATGGGAGAAATCACGACACACGCTTTTGTCGATATCCAGAAGGTTGTCCGTGACACGGTGCGGGAGATCGGTTATACGCGCGCCAAGTACGGCTTTGATGCCGACAGTTGTGCCGTAATCAATTCCATTCATGAACAGTCACCCGATATTGCTCTCGGTGTTGACCGGTCTTATGAGGCGAAAAACGGCGAGGATACCGATGGTTTGAACACCGGAGCCGGGGATCAGGGAATGATGTTTGGTTATGCCTGTGACGAATCCCCTGAACTGATGCCGTTGCCGATTTCTTTGGCACATCGCCTAGCGAAGCAGTTGACATCGGTTCGGAAAAATGACACGCTTGATTATCTGCGTCCGGACGGTAAGACACAGGTGACGGTTGCCTACCAGAACGGATGCCCTGTCCGTGTGGACACCGTTGTGATCTCCACACAGCACGGGCCGGATACGCCGCTTGCTCAGATCCGTAAGGATATGATCCGTGAGGTGATCAAGCCCATTATTCCGGCGGATATGCTTGACGAAAGAACTAAGATTTATGTCAACCCGACCGGCAGATTTGTGGTTGGCGGTCCCGCAGGAGACACCGGATTGACCGGACGGAAGATCATTGTCGATACCTACGGCGGTTATGCACGTCATGGCGGCGGTGCATTCTCCGGAAAGGATCCCACAAAGGTGGATCGCTCTGCCGCATATGCCGCCCGGTATATGGCGAAAAACGTGGTTGCCGCAGGGCTTGCAGGCAAGTGCGAAGTGCAGATCGCTTATGCAATCGGCGTTGCACGCCCGGTTTCCGTTATGGTGGACACTTTCGGAACCAATACCGTCGATGAGAAGAAAATTGCCGATGCGTTGAACACCTTGGTTGACCTGCGTCCCGCGGCGATTATCAAAAATTTCGATTTGCGCAGACCTATTTATGCGCCGCTTGCAGCGTATGGTCATATGGGAAGAGAAGACCTGATGGTCCCCTGGGAGTCTTCTGACCTGGTCGACCGGTTGCGCAGCATCTGCCGCTGACACGAACGGATGGTTTTTTGCATACCCTCATTAAGGGAGAAGGAGGGGTGCAATTTGATGATCGTTTTATACACGTTTCTGGGGATTGCTGCTGTCATCGGTCTTTATACGGTGATTGTCGCAATTGGGCAGCTCTGTTTTCCGCTGCGGCAAATATCGGTCGCACTCAGAATTGAGACAAAAGAAGATGCGGAACGGTTGGATATTCTTCTGTGCGAGGCACGACGCTCGCTTCTTCGCCGCGGAGGTTCTCATGTGGAAGTTCTGATGGCGGAGGAATTGATTCCGGATCAGGAGCGTGAGCGGGAAATGTTGGTGCGCTTTTTGGAGGACAACCGTGCAACTCTATACTCTATCGGAAAGGAGGAGGTGCGGTATCATGCAGGACGAGGAAATACGGCAGACGGATGATACCGGAATGGAACGTCTTGCTGGGAATGTCGAATATATCCGGTATCAAAATGAGGAAAATGGCTATACGGTCTGTGATCTGGGGACGGAAAAAGAGGAATTGGTGACGCTGATCGGCAACATGCCATACCTTGGTGAAGGCGACAGTATTGTTGTTTACGGCAGATGGGTGCACAATGCCAAATACGGAAGGCAGTTCCGTGTAGAGCGTTATGAAAGAAACATGCCTAGTGATGCTGCCTCTATTCTGCGTTATCTTTCCTCTCGCGCAATCAGGGGAATCGGTCCGCGCACGGCAAAAAAAATTGTGGATATGTACGGCGATGAAACCCTTGAGGTGATGGAGAATCACCCGGATTGGCTGAGTCAGATTCCCGGGATTTCACAAAAGAAGGCGCAGGAAATTGCGCGTGATTTTAAAGAAAAATCGGGAATCCGTTCCGCAATGCTCTTTTTCCGTGATTATTTCGGCGTTGCATTGACGGTTCGCATTTATAAAAAGTGGGGAACTGCCGCAGTGGACGTTGCCAAGGAAAATCCCTATTGCCTGTGCGATGAAATCGAGGGGGTCGGTTTTGAAAAAGCGGACACCATGGCGCAAAAATTGGGACTGGCGATGGATTCTTTACCGCGTATTGAAAGCGGTATTTTGTACTTTCTCCGGAACAGCGCCCAGCAGAACGGACATGTCTGCCTGCCACGCGAAAAACTGATTGAAGGGACAGCCAAATTGCTCGGCGTGGATCCGGAAAAAGTGGTTTTGGCAATTGAAAGACTTTTGAGTAGCGGAAAGCTGCATGCGACGGTATTCGGCGGTATGTCCTATCTGTTTCTTGCCTATTTTGACAATAGCGAGCGATATATTGCGGACAAGCTGGTGCTTTTGGACAAGCTGCATCTGCGGGTGGATGCCGGCGATATTGCGGGATTTATCTCCCTTTTGGAGTTGCGCAACGATATCCGGTATGCCGCCCAACAAAAACGGGCGATTTATGACGCACTGGAAAACGGTGTCATGATCCTGACCGGAGGGCCCGGAACCGGAAAAACCACGGTTGTGCGGGGGCTGTTGGCAATTTTTGCTTCGTTGGATCTGAAGATTGCTCTTTGCGCGCCCACCGGTCGTGCGGCGAAACGGCTGTCCGAATCGACCCTTTGTGAGGCAAAGACCATTCATCGGTTGTTGGAGTGGGAGTTTGATGCGGAGGACAGCGGGGGCGGTGAGGACAGTGCGCGACACTTCCGAAAGTGTGAGACGGATTTGCTGACGGAGGACGTGATTATCATTGATGAGGCGTCCATGATCGATTGTGTTTTATTTGCCAGCCTTTTGCGTGCGGTCAAGCCGGGTGCGCGCGTGATTCTGATCGGTGACGCTGACCAGCTTCCGAGCGTGGGAGCGGGGAATGTACTTTGGGATATTATTGATTCGGAACGTTTCAGCACCGTGCGACTGACGGAGATTTTCCGACAGGCGCAAAAATCGCTGATCGTTACGAATGCCCATGCAATCAATGAGGGGAAAATGCCGGTTTTGGATCGGAAGGATAATGACTTTTTCTTTCTTCCGCGTGAAAGCGACGCCGCTGTTGCGCAGACCATTGCCGACCTGTATCAGAACCGTTTGCCCAAGGCTTACGGTCAGGAAACAGAGGGAAATATGCAGGTCATTACCCCATCGCGCAGAGGAGAGGCGGGAACGGAAAATCTCAATCGATTGATGCAGGCATTGCACAACCCACCGGTCAAGGGCAAACGGGAGTATACATACCGGGACACGGTGTTCCGGGAAGGCGACCGTGTGATGCAGGTCAAAAACAACTATGAGATTGTCTGGAAAAAGGGAAGCGAAGAGGGAACGGGCGCCTTCAACGGCGACATTGGAGAAATCCTGAACATCAACCGGATAGACAACTGTATGCGGATTGCGTTTGACGACCGTGTTGTGGAGGAGTATCCCTTTGAGCAATTGGATGAATTGGAACTTGCCTATGCCATTACCGTGCATAAAAGCCAGGGGAGCGAATACCCCTATGTGATCATTCCTGCGTACCATGCGCCGCGTCCGCTTCTGACCCGCCATTTGCTGTACACGGCAGTCACCCGTGCCAAGCGTATGGTGATTGTGGTGGGCAGTGAGCAGGTTCTGAACCTTATGGTGCAGAATAACCGGCAGTCCATGCGGTATACCTGCCTCTCGGCACGCTTGTGTACGCAATAGACATCTATAATTTCAGAGTATTTCGGAGGTTCCTGTATGGGATATTTGTACCTTGTACTTGCGGCGCTGTTCTTTTCGCTGCAGTTTATTTTCAGTAAGAAATATCAGACGCTGGCACCCGGAGGCGGCGCCTGCTCCAGCGGCTTCTTCATGTATTTGCAGTATCTTTGGGTTTTGGTGATTTGGACTGCCGTTTACGGTGCACGTGTGGATCTTTCCACGCCGCAGACCTTTTTGTTTGCGGGGATTTATATGGCGGCATCCGCGCTTTGCACCCTGTCGTCACTGGCAGCTTTGAATACCTGCAAGTTGGCGGTCGTATCGCTCTTTTCCCTGATTGGCGGACAGATGTTGCCGTTTTTCTATGGGCTGATTTTCACCGGCGCCGGAAAAACGACCGGAATTCTTTCGTGGTTGGGGTTTGCGGCTCTGCTTGCGACCTGCGTCATCAGTCTGCCCAGAGAAAAGGCTGACGGGGAACGGACCGGTAAAAAATGGCGTGCGGCTTTTCTGTGCATGGGCGCATTTGTCGGTAACGGTATGGTTTCGGTTGCGACGGATATGAACGCAAAGGCGATTGCGGCAGGACGAAGCACCAGCGAAGGATTTATGATTGTCAATGCCATTTTCGGAGTTCTGATCGGACTTGCATTGATATTGTCGAACCGCCGGGCGCTCCGTCCGCTTCTTTCCGGAAACGGTACGGCATTACCACAGACTGACCGGGAGCAGGCATCTGCCGTTTCCCGTAAGCTGGTAATCGCTGTGATTCTCTGCGCCGGCGCTTATGCGGTGCTGAACGGTTTGGGAAATGTTTTCAGCATGCTTTGCGGTGCATCCGAGGGAATGCAGTCTACCGTGCAGTATCCGGTTCTGAATGCGTTGATCCTGATCATGATGCCGCTGATCGGGCGGGTTGTGTTCAAAGAAAAACTGACCGCCCGCATTCTGATTTCGTCCGGACTGGCTGCGATAGGTGTCTTGCTGTTTATGGCAGACACCTTGCTGATGTAAAAAATGTAAAAAAATCCCGCTTGCGTTCTGTGCAAGCGGGATTTTAAGATAGTGTGGTTATTTTTTATCGGTAGCACCGGTTGCGGTGAAATGGTGCTTGATGGCGTCAAAGGTCTGTGCACTGATCACGTGCTCAATGCGGCAGGCGTCTTCGGTTGCGATCTTTTCATCGATGCCCAAAAGGATCAGCATACGTGTGAGTACGGTATGCCGCTCGTAAATGTTTTCCGCAATGGCGCGACCGCTTTCGGTCAGGAAGAGATGTCCGTTTGCGTCGGTGGTCAGATATCCGTTTTTGCGGAGAATTCCCACGGCGCGGCTGATGCTGGGTTTGGAAAAATGCATATATTCAGCTACATCCAAAGACCGAACGGCATTTGAATCCATGGAAAGAATGTAGATGGTTTCCAGGTACATTTCGCCGGATTCCTGTAAATTCATAGATATCACTCCTTTGTTGGATTTGATGCACTACCTCTGGTCATCTGCGGACTTTTTGGTTGCGGACAAGTATCTTACAGTGCCTCAAGAGCAAGTATAACACGTTTCCGTGAAAAAATCAAGTGCTTTTTGTCGAATCATTGTTGTCAATCTGAACAACAAATGATTTTTTGAGAATTGTACCATTGGCGTAAGCCACAAATTTCAAAAAAATGAAAAACAGGACTTGACAAAAGTGTCGGTGCGTGTTATCATATACGAGGTTAGCGAGGGCTAACCGATATGAAGAAGAACCGGTGAAATCGGTTCGGGGAGGAATCCGTATGATGCCCTTAGTGCTTGCGGACGCCGGCGAGGAGAACATTATCAAAAAGATCGGCGGAACTCCGGAGGTCAAGAAGCATCTTGAGAATCTGGGTTTTGTGGTTGGCGGTAATGTTACGGTGATCAATACGATCAATGGGAATCTGATTGTGAATGTCAAAGAAGCCCGTGTAGCGATCAGCCGTGAAATGGCGCAGAAAATCATGATATAATTTTATTCAATAAAGGAGGCAGTGACATGAAGACATTGCGCGAGGCAAAGGTCGGACAGGACGCGGTTGTTGTGAAACTCCACGGAGAAGGTGCAACCAAGCGCCGCATTATGGACATGGGCATTACCAAAGGTGTGCAGGTACATATCCGTAAGGTGGCACCGCTGGGTGATCCGATTGAGATCTCGGTTCGCGGCTATGAGCTTTCTATCCGTAAAGCGGATGCGGAAATGATCGAAATCGAGTAAGTTTCGATTGCCCGGTCTGATTTCAAATGACAATTATTTTTTAGCCAAAGAGTTAGCATTTGCTAACAAATGGGAGGAGTGCTATTATGGAAAAGAATGACAAGCGGATTCGGATTGCCCTCGCCGGAAACCCGAACGCAGGTAAGACCACACTTTTCAACGCACTGACCGGATCCAACCAGTTCGTCGGTAACTGGCCCGGTGTTACGGTTGAAAAGAAGGAAGGTAAGCTGAAGAAGCACGACGATGTCGTGATTACGGACCTTCCCGGTATTTATTCACTGTCCCCGTACACACTTGAAGAAGTGGTGGCGCGGAATTACCTGATTGGCGAACGCCCGGATGCCATCCTGAATATTGTGGATGGTACAAACCTGGAGCGTAACCTGTATCTGACCACCCAGCTGACTGAGTTGGGAATCCCGGTTGTTGTTGCCATCAACATGATTGATGTGGTGCGCAAGAACGGCGATAAAATCAACATCGGCGAGCTTTCCAAGCAATTGGGATGCGAGGTCGTTGAGATCTCCGCTTTGAAGGGAACCGGTGTTATGGAGGCGGCTGAGGCTGCGATTTACGCCGCTTCTCATACCAAGACGATTCCGCAGCATACCTTTACGGGATGTGTGGAGCATGCACTTGCACACATTGAAGAGGCAGTGCTGCATGACCGTCCGGAGGAACAGCAGCGTTGGTACGCAATCAAAATCTTTGAGCGCGATGATAAAGTGCTTGCGCAGTTCAATATTGATCAGGCAACGCTTGCTCATATCGAGAAGGATATCAAAGCGGCGGAAGAGGAGTTGGATGATGACTCTGAGTCCATTATTACAAACGAGCGCTACATCTACATAGCAAAGGTGATCAAAGCCTGCTACAAGAAAAAGAACGCAGGCAAGCTGTCCACCTCGGATAAGATCGACAAGGTTGTTACCAACCGTTGGTTGGGTCTGCCGATCTTTGCAGCGGTAATGTTCCTTGTTTACTACATTGCAATGGTTGCGGTCGGTGCACCTGCTACCGACTGGGCAAACGATGGTGTGTTCGGCGACGGATGGCACCTGCTTTGGATCGGAAGCAGCGCTTACAACGATGCGGACGGCGAGTACGGCGATGCGTTGAATGCAATTCAAGGATTTGTGGATGTTGATCCCGAGGCGGAAGATTTTGATGCTGCGGCGGCATTGGAAGCAGTCAAGAACTTCGTGCCGGAATCCGAGGATGCTGTCGGTACCGTCACGGTAGAGGATGAGGAAACATTGGAGCAGACCGAACTGAAGGTTTATTACTCCAAGATTCCCGACTCCGTGAAAAATGATAAAAAAGCGGATCCGTATGTCCCTGTGACCTATCTGGAAGCAAAGGCATACTTTGAAGAAAAGAATGCGGAATTTGCCGCACCGGATCCCGCTGATTTCGGTGTCTGGGTGCCCGGTATCCCTGTTCTCCTTGGTGATGCACTGAAGGTAGGTACAGACGAGCCGGTATGTCCTGAATGGCTGAGCGGACTGATTCTGGACGGTATTGTTGCCGGTGTCGGTGCTGTGCTCGGTTTTGTTCCCCAGATGTTGGTATTGTTCCTGATGTTGGCGTTCCTGGAAGCATGCGGCTACATGGCACGTATCGCATTTGTGCTGGACCGTATCTTCCGTAAGTTCGGATTGTCCGGCAAGTCCTTTATCCCGATGCTGATTGGTGTCGGATGCGGCGTTCCCGGTATCATGGCATCCAGAACGATAGAGAATGAACGCGACCGTCGGATGACTATTATGACAACGACCTTTATCCCCTGCGGTGCAAAGGTTCCTTTCATCGCAATGATTGCCGGCGCCGTGTTCGGCGGATCCGCATGGGTTGCAACCTCCGCATACTTCATCGGTATGGCTGCGATCATTTTGTCCGGTATCATGCTTAAGAAGACAAAGATGTTTGCCGGCGAGCCTGCTCCGTTCGTTATGGAGCTTCCCGCATACCACTGGCCGACCCTCGGAAACGTTCTGCGGTCCATGTGGGAGCGCGGCTGGTCCTTCATTAAGAAGGCTGGTACGATCATCCTTCTTTCCACCATTCTTGTTTGGTTCACAACCTACTTCGGATTCGTTGACGGATCCTTCCGTATGTTGTCTGATGATGAAATTGATAAGTCTATTCTTGCTGCGATCGGCGGTGTCCTTGCATGGGTCTTCAAGCCGCTTGGATGGGGCAACTGGCAGGCAGCCGTGGCATCCATCACAGGACTTGTCGCAAAAGAAAATATCGTTGGTACGCTCGGTATTCTTTACGGTGGCGGAGACGGCACTGTTTACCAGAACATTTCCGCGGCGTTCAGCGGTATCACGGGTTACTCCTTCTTGGTGTTCAACCTCCTGTGCGCACCTTGCTTCGCTGCAATCGGTGCTATCAAGCGTGAGATGAACAGCGCAAAGTGGACCTGGTTTGCGATCGGTTATCAGTGCGGATTTGCTTATCTGATTGCCCTGATGATCAACCAGTTCGGTTCTCTCTTCACCGGAAATGTCAATGTCGTTGGTTTGATCTTTGCTATCCTGGCACTTGCCGGCATGATTTACATGCTGTTCTTCCGTAAGTACCATGAAGCAACAAAACTGACCACAAAGGTCAAAATGAAATAAAAATCGATAGGAGGTACTTGATTATGACGTGGGGAATGGTTTGTGTTTGTGTTGTGTTGCTTGCTGTTGTCGGATTTGCAATTTATCAGACGTTCTTTGCAAAGGGTAAGAAGGGATCCTCCTGTGGATGTGATTGCGCACATTGCAACGGCGCATGCGGCGGTTGTGGCAGTTGCGGCGGTGATGTTCCCTCGAAAAAAGGGAGGAAAACCTCAGTCACAAAAAAATAAAGCTCTGTATGTTCCGTCAACAAGCATACAGTGAGAAAACCTCCAACAGCAGGTCGGCAGTGAGATGCCGACCTGCACTTTTTCTTGACAGAAAAATCAAAAACGCGTATAATAGAATCCGTAACGGAGAGGGGGATTCTAAAAGTGAAGCTGTTTTTTTCCTATTTGCGCGGACGTTGGCGGGTATTGGGTTTGTTTTTTGCCTTGTTCGTGGTTTACCTGGTTTCTTTTTTTCTGTACCGGTTGCCGGTTGCCGCGGTCCTGTATCCCTCTGCTTTGTTTTTCCTTTGTGGCGGGGGAGCACTGTTGATTGACTTCTTCTATGTCAGAAAAAAGCACTTACAATTGCAGGCGATGAAGCATACGGATGCGGCGCTGATGTCCGTGCCGGACGGCAGCGGTTCCGTTTGCGAGGCGGATTACTGCGAAATCATCGACGGATTGCGTGCGCAGTCCGTTGCACTTGTGAATGCTGCCAAAAACAGGTATACACAGACCGTGGAATACTTTACGCTCTGGGCGCATCAGATTAAAACACCGATTGCTTCTATGCAGCTCAGCCTTCAGAACGAAGATACCACATATACACGCCGCCTGCGGGCGGAATTGCGCAGGGTTGAACAGTATGTTGAAATGGTTCTGACCTATTTGCGCCTGGACAGCGAGGAAAGCGATTATGTGTTTCGCACCTGTGACCTGGATGATTTGTTGCGTGAGAGTATCCGCAGTTTCTCTGCGGAATTCATTGATCGTCATCTGAAGCTAGTCTATGAACCAACCAACCGGACGATTGTGACGGACGAAAAATGGTTTTCATTTCTGGTCGGGCAGTTGCTGTCCAATGCGCTGAAATACACACCATCCGGGGAGATTCGCATTTTCATGTCGGACGCCGATACGCTTTGTATCAGCGACACCGGGATCGGTATCGCACCGGAGGATTTGCCGCGGGTGTTTGAGAAAGGATATACGGGATATAACGGAAGAATCGACCGCCAGGCAAGCGGGATCGGACTGTACCTTTGCCGACGCATCTGTGAAAAACTGTCTGTCGGTATCCGGATCACCTCTCTGGTCGGGAAGGGAACATCGGTGTTTTTGCAGTTGGAGCAGTATGAGTTTCATCCGGAATAAATGCTGATTTTTGGCACAGTACACCTGAATCTAACAAAATTGTAAGATTTATACCGAAAATGTAAGAGGATTCAATGGAATGCACTGCCGGATTCTGCTATAATGGGGACAGAAATTCAGGGGAGGTTTGTTATGAATCTTTTGGAAGTCAAAAATCTGCAAAAAATATACACCGGTCGCTTTGGAGGGGCGCGCGTACAGGCGCTGAAAAATGTGAGTTTTACGGTTGAACCGGGTGAATATGTTGCCATTATGGGGGAATCCGGAAGCGGAAAAACAACATTGCTGAATCTGCTTGCAGCGTTGGACCGTCCAACGGGAGGGAGCGTGATTCTGGATGGGATGGATCTTGCTACGGTGAAGGAGTCCGCCATTGCCGCTTTCCGCAGGGATAATCTTGGGTTTGTTTTTCAGGAATTCAATCTGTTGGATACCTTTACGGTCGAGGACAATATTTATTTGCCGCTTGTGCTTGCGGGCGAAAAATATGACAGCATGCACGCACGACTTGTTCCGCTTGCAGACAAACTGGGAATTACGTCCCTGTTGCAGAAGTATCCGTATGAGATTTCGGGCGGTCAAAAGCAGCGCGTGGCGGTTGCCCGTGCGGTGATCACCAATCCCAAGTTGGTGCTTGCCGATGAGCCGACCGGCGCATTGGATTCCCGTGCGACGGATGAATTGTTGCGTTTGTTTGCCCAAATCAATCATCAAGGACAGACGGTGCTCATGGTAACGCATTCGGTGCGTGCAGCCAGTACGGCGGGACGCGTGCTTTTCATCAAGGACGGCGAGGTCTTTCATCAGATCTTTCGTGGGCGGGCAACCGATCAGGTGTTTTATCAGAAAATAGCAGACACACTGACGCTTCTTGCAACCGGAGGTATGCAGGCATGAAGGGAATGTTGTATCCTAAACTTGCGTTTGTTGCGATGAAGAAGAACAAACGCCTGTATCTGCCGTACTTTTTGACCTGCATCGGAATGGTTGTGATGCACTATATTGTGACGTTCCTCTATTATGATGAAATTCTGCTTTCGATGCGCGGGGGGCGGACGTTGCGGCTCATTATGGGCTTTGGATCCCGGGTGATCGCCATTTTCGCATGTATCTTCCTGTTTTATACCAATTCTTTTTTGATGCGGCGCAGGAAGAAGGAATTCGGACTGTATAACATTCTGGGAATGGGGAAGCGGCATTTGGGTTGGATTCTGTTTTGGGAATCTTTCATGATTGGCGGTGTCTCACTGGTTGCCGGCCTTTTTATCGGCATTGTCCTGTCTAAACTTGCTGAACTCGGAATGGTCAATATTATGCGGGAAAGTGTGAGTTACACGCTCTTTGTTTCTCCGGAAGCCGTGTTGACCGGTGCAGGTGTTTTTATCGGAATCTTCCTTTTACTGTTTTTGAATGCGCTGCGCCAGGTTCGTTTTTCGCACACCATGAATTTGCTGCGCAGCGATACCGTCGGAGAAAAGCCGCCGAAGGCAAATTTGTTTTTGGGGATCGTGGGCGTTCTTTTGCTGGCGGGTGCGTATTATCTGGCAGTTACCATCGAGAAGCCTGTGACGGCGATGGCTTACTTTTTTATTGCGGTGATTATGGTTATTATCGGCACCTATCTGTTGATGATTGCCGGATCGGTAACCCTTTGTCGTATTTTGCAGCGGAATAAGAAATACTATTACCGTCCCAACCACTTTGTATCCGTTTCCTCCATGGCATACCGTATGAAGCGCAACGGTGCGGGACTTGCATCCATCTGTATTCTCGCGACCATGGTTCTGGTTATGATTTCCACGACGTCCTGTCTCTATTTCGGCACGGAGGATTCTATCCGGGCAATGTATCCGCAGGCATTCAATATTGTGTTTTATATGGACGCGGATGTGATGTCCGATGAAGAATTTGTGACGGACCTGCGGGATTCCATTGCAGAGCAGGTCACGGCGGCAGGCGGAACTTTTGCATCAACTGCAGATTGGCGGGATGTGCAGTTCTTCGGGATATTAAAGCAGGATCATATTTCTTTGGACAATGAAAGTATGGATGCCTATGATGGCGGTCAGGACAGTCAACGCTACCGGGTGATGTTTGTCCCGCTTGCGGATTACAACCGGAGGACGGGGGCGGAACAGACATTGCAAAACGGGGAAGCACTATTGTCCGTAACGGACGGTTCCTATACGGCGCCGCAAGTGACCTTTGATGGAGGTGTTGCGCTTCGGGTTTCCGCAGGGGCGGACGGATTTTTGAGGGCAGAGGATTTGAAAAACGAGACGGATCCCGTGATGCTGGTGGTTGTACCGGATGTTGACGCGGCAACGGAATATCTGGAATTCGGAACGGATCGCGGTTTGCGTTACGAGTGGCATCTGGCGTTTGATACCGGGCTTGACAGAGCAGACAACCTGGAGATCAAGGATCGGCTGGGAAATGTGCTGTCGCGGACGGCGGATGACCGATGGACGTATTTTGGGTATACGATTGAAAGCCGGGAGGAATCACGCGTCAATTTTTACAGCACGTATGGCGGGCTGTTTTATCTTGGCATTATCCTGAGTATCGTATTTCTGTTTGCGGCAGTATTGATGATTTACTACAAGCAGATTTCGGAAGGATTTGAGGATCATGCGCGGTTTGATATGATGCAGAAAATCGGAATGACAAAGCGTGAAATCCGCAAAAGTATCAATTCTCAGCTTCTGACAGTTTTCTTTTTGCCGCTTCTGTTTGCTGCAATGCACCTTGCGTTTGCCTTTCCCATGATCCGGCGGATGCTGACGCTGTTTAACCTGAACAGCCTGTTCCTGTTTGCCGTAACCACCGCAGTCAGCTTTTCCGTTTTTTCCTTGCTTTATGTTTTGGTTTACCGTATAACTTCAAACGCATATTACCGGATCGTCAGCGCATCCCTGCGTGACGCCGAATAAGTACTTCATTTTTCCTTTTGCCGACGATTGATTTTTTATCCGTAAGAATTGCAAATAACACCGCAAATTGGCAGTCATAAAAGGTGCAATGCGGAAAAGAATAATACCAGAGCGCGGCACCAAGCGAAAGCGAAGCGACGCTGCTCAATCAAAATAGATATTTTGCAAACAGCGTCCGCGCTTGAGAAGAGCAATGTTTTCCACACAGGAAAAGACAGAAATCATGCATTTCGCAATCGCCGCACTGTTTACGGAACAGGAGAAAATTATGGCAAACAAGGCAGCAAAGCAGGCACTTGAACAGTTCAAGAAGGAAGCAGCAAGCGAAGTCGGTGTAAACCTGAACCAGGGTTACAACGGTGACCTCACTTCCCGTCAGGCAGGTTCTATCGGTGGTCAGATGGTCAAGAAGATGATCGAGAGCTACGAGAACAGCATTCAGTCCAAATAAAGTTTTCCCTTATCTGACAATTTGATACCGGCAAAATCCCCCGTGTCTTTTGGGACACGGGGGATAAATATTGCTTTTGTTCCGCTTTTTTGTCTGTGTTGGTTGACAGGCAGAAAGGATTGTGATACAATGAATCCATCAAAGCTGAACGGAGGATTTTGGCTGATGTCTGAACAGAGAAAGGCGCTTGATGCGCTTCGTGAAGAGTTGCGGGAGCGAATTGAGGCGAATGAACGGCGATTCGATGACCCGTACTACCGTATAGAGGGAGTGTTCCAACCCGCGGATGCGGATTGGCCCGGAGATAAGGAAGGACGCGCGCTGCTTGCGTATGTCAGCCACTACCGGATTTTCGGCAGGGTAATCCCGTGCGTGGAGGAAATGCTGCGGGAGTTGCCGAAACATACCAATGCGCACTTTTATTTCGGTCCCCCGGCGGGAAAGAGAATTCATGAGCAGCAGCTTTCCGGTCATTCGTGGCTTTTGCGCGGTCTTTGTGAGCATTACGAGCAATTCAAAGACGCATTCTCACTTGCGGCATTGCGCTCTGTGACGGAGCATTTGTATCTGCCTCTGCTCGGTCGGTTTTCCACTTATCCGGTGGACAGGGAAAAGATAGACCGTGGCGGGGTAAGCGGTGCCAATGTCGGTGTCGTAGGAGATTGGCTCCTGTCAAGTGACACCGGATGTGCTTTCATGAGTATCGATGGGCTTTCCCATGTTTATGCACTGACGGATGATGCGCGTGTTCTGCAGCTTTTGACCGAGATGACGGCACGTTTCCGCACGATGGATAAAGCCGGCATGCGCTTGCAGACGCACTGTACCCTGACTGCCGCACGTGGCATGCTGCGTCTGTATGAAAAAACAGGGGATGCACAGTTTTTGCATGATGCAAAGGACATTTTTACGTTGTATACCCGTGGCGGCGGAATGAGCCGTACATATCAGAATCTCAACTGGTGGGGCAGACCGGACACGTGGACAGAGCCGTGCGCTATTGTCGACTCTTTGATGCTTGCCGGCGAACTTTTCCGCCTGACCGGGTCGGATACCTATCGGCGTTTTGCAGCGCGGATTTTTGCCAACGGGTTTGCCAGTGCGCAGCGTGAAAACGGCGGCGCGGGGACGGATTCGATTGTACTTCCCGGTCAGCCTTACCTCTATCTGAAGATGGAAGAGGCATTTTTCTGCTGTACGATGCGTCTTGCGGAAGGTCTGCGTTATGCGTGGGATCATGCGGAAATGATCGTTCCGGAAACAACGGGAAAACTGAAGCGGGATGCCGAGGGACGCTATCACGATGGCGACCTGCTTTATGCCGAGATACAGGAAGCGGGAAATGCGGACGTTGCTTCTTATCTTCCCGAGGCAGTCACAGTAGACGGTCACCGGCTGGTGCCGCTTGTGAAATATTACAGATTGCCCATGGCGATTGCGAGAGAACTCCGTCAGAGGGTTTTGTTTGACTGATAAAGAAATCACGGGGAGAGAGACGAGGTGCCAGGTATGGAGAACACAGATAAGGAAACAAGTGAATATCGCTTTGATTCTGCGATGGCAGACGGTCGACCGATACGGCTCTGCGAGCTTACACGGCGTTTTGCGGCGGAGTCTTTACATGGAAAATACGGCGATGAAGCCATGCAAACCATGTTTGTGTCATTGGATGATCTGGCAGATTTTGATGCGATGGACGACTATGAGCGCTACAACGCGGGGCTTCTTCGCATTGTGCAGGAGGCGCCGATACGTATCACAAAAGAGGAGCGCATTTGCGGTGCGGCAACGCTCGGTGCTGCGATCATGGCAAAATTTCCTGCCGCGCGTGGCGGTGAGGCGCTGTTTTGGGGAATCAATCATCTGACGCTGAACTTTTCAAGACCCTTGCGCGAAGGAATGGACGCCTACGTGACCCAGTTGGTGGAGCGGTTGGAGGATACATCGTTGTCAACACGTGCAAAGGCACAATTGCACAGCATCCTGCATGTGCTGAATTGTCTGCATTTGTGGCATGACCGCTATATGAAAGCCGTGGAGCACCGCCCGGATCTTGCTGCAGTGCTCAAACGCGTTCCGTTTGCACCCGCACAGAATTTCCATGAGGCGGTACAAAGCCTGTGGTTTTTGTTTTCTTTTACCAGGCTGTGCGGAAACTGGTCCGGAATCGGGCGGCTGGATCTCCTTTTGGGGGATTATCTGGAGAAGGATCTTGCCACCGGGGTGCTGACACTGGAGGAAGCACGGGAAATTCTTGCTTCGTTTTTTATCAAGGGGTGTGAATGGATCCGTTCGAATCCCGGTACGGGTTCCGGAGATGCACAGCATTATCAGAATATTGTCCTTGGCGGAACCGATGCGGACGGGAATGATTTAAGCAATGCCGTCACCTATTTGGTGCTGGATATTGTTGAGGAACTGCCGATCGGTGATTTTCCCATTACGGTCCGCGTTAGTTCCAAAACGCCGGAAAAGCTTTTGCGCCGCATTGCACAGGTGGTTCGGCACGGCGGCGGTGTGGTTGCGATTTATGATGAAGATACGGTGCTCAAAGCCATGGAACGCTTCGGATATCCCAAGCGGGAGGCAATCCGGTTTGCCAACGACGGCTGCTGGGAGGTGCAGGTGCCGGGCGCGACCATGTTTACTTATTGTCCGTTTGACGTTTTGCGGATTCTGTTGCAGGATACGCTGCATCTGAACCAGGAATCCCCTGCACATTTTGATGATTTTGAATCGCTCTACGGGGCATTCCGGAAAAACCTGTCTGCGTTTGTGGATGCCATTTGCACCGGGGTGCTGGATGGAAGCGTTAGGGACTGGCGCAACGGCGGGACGATGTTTTACGATAAATTTCCAACGCCGGTCATTGATCTTTTGGAAGACGGCTGTATTGCATCCGCGCGCGGCTATCTGGAAGGGGGACCGCGCTATACGGTGATCTCTCCGCACATTGGCGGGGCGCCGGATGTCGGAAACAGTCTTTACGCCATTGATCGGCTTTGCTTCCGGGAAAAGCGTGTGGAGTTTGACCGGCTGATGCGGGCTTTGCAGACGGATTGGCAGGATGAAGAGGTGCTGCGCCAGTATGTGCGCAATAGGTATGTTTATTACGGGAATGACAACGACGAAAGCGACGCTTATGTTGTCCGTCTGCTCAATGATTTTGCAAGCGATTGCGACCGTTGGAGCCGGGAGGATTTACACTATCCGATCCGTTTTCCTGCCGGTGTCAGTACCTTCGGACGGCAGATTGAATGGCTTCCGAACCGTATGGCAGTGCCGTTTGGCTATCGGAAGGGAGATATCCTCGCAGGGAACGATTCACCCACACCCGGCACGGACTTTTCGGGGGCGACTGCGGTGATACGCTCTTACGCAAAGGCGGATTTAGTCCGCCAGACGACGGGAGCAGCACTGGATTTGCGCCTGTTCCCCGGCACGGTGGCAGGGGAAAACGGCATCACGGCATTGGTCGGATTATTCCGCGGATTCTGTCAATTGGGGGGATTTTTCCTGCAGATTGACGTGGAGGACGCAGAAACGCTGCGCCGTGCACAGGAACACCCGGAGGATTACAAAACGCTTTCCGTGCGTGTTTCCGGCTGGAATGCACGGTTTGTGACGCTGGACAGCGAATGGCAGCGGATGATTATCGAGCGCACTGCGCAGAAACTCTGAGGGAGAAGGACAGATCATGTTGTTGACGGATATTCAGCGTTTCAGTACGCGTGACGGACCGGGCGTGCGCACCACTGTCTTTTTCAAGGGATGTCCTTTGCGCTGTGCATGGTGTCACAATCCGGAAACGCAGACATCCCGCCCGCAGCTTCTGTATGCCGCGTCACAGTGTATCGGTTGCGGTGCATGTGTGCAGCGTTGTCCATTTGGGGCGCATCGCTTTGTGCAGGGCACGCATGATTTCGCGGCGGATCATTGCCGGGGATGTTTTTCCTGCGTAGAGGTCTGTCCTGCCGGTGCGTGTACCGCCTGCGGAAGGGAATACACGGAAGACGAGGTTCTCGGAATTCTTTTACGCGATCTTCCTTTTTACGGAAACGAAGGCGGCGTGACGGTGTCCGGCGGGGAACCTCTCCTGCATTCGTCTGTTATCGGATTGCTCGCCTCCTGCAAAAGTGCCGGGATCGGCACGGCGGTGGAAAGTAGCGGTTATGTGGACAGGGATATTCTTTTGCGCACCGCGGCATATACGGATTTGTTTCTGTACGACTGCAAGGACACAGATGTGTCACGCCACAAGGCGTATACAGGGGTAGACCCGACCCTGATTTTTGAAAATCTGCGCGCATTGGATGCCCTTGGCACCTCCCGCATCCGGTTGCGCTGTATTTTGGTCTCCGGCGTCAATACCGAGGAAACACACTATGCGGCAATTGTTGCACTGTACCGTTCATTGCACCATTGCGAGGGGGTGGAGTTTTTGCCCTACCACCCCTATGGCAGCAGTAAGTCGGTGCAGCTTGGCGGTACGGACACGGCACACCGTGCGTGGATTCCTACGGCGGATGTTATCGACGGTGCAAAAAGCTTTTTGCGCAAAGCAGGGGTGCCGGTTTTGTGTGAATGATAACCGAAAGGAGAAGAATGAGTCATGCATATCGATACGGTTTTTTCACCGGAGGATCTGCGTTATCTGACGTTGCTTTCGCATGAATATCCTTCCATACAGAAGGTCAGTGCGGCAATTGTCAATCTGAATGCGCTTTCCAATCTTCCTAAGGGGACCGAGCATTTTATGAGCGATCTGCACGGGGAAGCGGATGCCTTTGCACATATCCGCAACAACTGTTCCGGTGTTATCCGGGAGAAGGTCAACGATCTGTTTTTCAGCACCATGTCGGAAAGTGCCCGTATGGAGCTGTGTGCGCTGATTTATTACCCCGCGGAGAAAATGGAAGAGTTGCGCGCAGAGGGCAGAGCGACGGAGGATTGGTTCCGCCTGACGTTATACCGTCTGGTAGAGCTTGCGCGTTCGGTGGGCTCCAAGTATACCCGTTCCAAGGTTCATAAGGCACTGCCGGAGGATTACAGTTACATCATTGATGAACTTTTACATACCTCCGGCGAGGAACACGATAAACAGGCGTACTATCAGCACATCATCACAACCATTATTGATATCGGTCAGGCGGAAGGCTATATGATTGCGCTTGCAACGCTGATCAAGCGTCTTGCGGTGGACTGCCTGCATGTGGTGGGGGATATTTACGACCGGGGACCGCATGCGGATCGGATCATGGAGATGCTGCTTTCCCACCATAATGTCGATGTGCAGTGGGGAAATCACGACATCGTTTGGATGGGAGCGGCGGCAGGCAGTGAGGTGTGCGTGGCGGTGGTGCTCAATTCCGCACTGCAATACAATACGCTCTCCATTGTCGAATCCGCCTACGGCATCAGCCTACGCGATCTGATCGGGTATGCGCAGGAAACCTACCGTGGCTCGGCAACCTTTATGCCGCGTAATCAGGAAGAGAATTACTATGTCAAAAACAATATGGACACGCTTTGCCGCGCGCATAAAGCAATTGCGGTGATTCTGTTCAAGCTGGAAGGCAGGCTGATTGCGTGCCATCCCGAATACGGCATGGACGACAGGCGGCTTTTGGACAAAATTGATTACGAGAACGGAACGATTTTGCTCGGAGATCGGCGTTATCCGCTGAATGATACCGACTTTCCGACCATTGACCCGGCTGACCCTTATGCGTTGACGGAGGCGGAGCAGGCATTGATGCTCTCCCTGACCCAGTCCTTCCGTCAGAGTGCATCGCTGCGGCGGCACATTGACTTTCTGTATCGGTGCGGAAGCCTTTATAAGGTCTTTAACGGCAATCTGATCTTTCACGGCTGTATTCCCATGGCAGAGGACGGCAGCTTTGAAGCGGTTCAGGTCCGGGACGGCAGGGTGCTGTCCGGCAGGGCATATATGGATTATTGCGACCAGACGGCACGGGCTGCTTATTACAGCCATGACCGCGATTCGCTGGATTTTATGTGGTATCTGTGGTGCGGACGCCGCAGCCCGTTGTTCGGGCGCGACCGTATGACTACGTTTGAGCGGTATTTCCTTGCGGATCAGTCCACGTGGGTGGAGAATAAAAATTTTTACTACCGCGCGGTCGAGCGGTATGATGATGTATGCCGGATTCTGCGGGAGTTCGGACTGGACGAGCGGACCGGGCATCTGATCAACGGTCATGTGCCGGTGCGGGCAAGTGCGGGGGAAAGCCCGATTAAAGCCAACGGACGGTATCTGTTGATTGACGGCGGTTTTTGCCGTGCTTACCATGACAGAACCGGGATTGCGGGTTATACACTGATCTTTTCTTCCCGCGGAATGCGCCTGGTAGCGCACAGTCCCTTTGCCGGAAAGGAGGCTGCGATCCGGGAAAACCGGGATATTCTTGCAGCAACGGATGTTGTCTTTGAGCGGATGAACCGCCGGATGCTGGTCTGCGACACCGATGAGGGGCATGCGCTGACCGAGCGGATGCATGAACTCAAGCGCCTTTTGGATGCTTACCGCGCCGGCGTAATCAAAGAGCCCAACGAGTTTTAACCTTTGCTTTTTCTGCCTGTTTTCCGCTGTGAGAAACAGACAAATTTATAAATAAACGAGGCAATTTTCTATGTCTACATCCCAAATGCTCCTGTCCTTAGCGGTTTGCATGCTGGCAGGATTAATGATGACGCGTTTACTCAAACCTCTTAAACTTCCCGATGTGACTGCCTATCTGATCGGCGGTGTTCTGATCGGCTCCTTCTGCTTAGGGCGCTTTGTAATCGGCGGTTACAGTTTCGGCTTCAACGAAACCGTTGCACCCGCATCCGCCTTTAAGGTGATTTCGGAGGCGGCGCTTGGCTTCATTGCCTTTGATATCGGGAATGAATTCCGTTTGTCAGATCTGAAAAAGATCGGCAAACAGGCAATGGTGATCGGTATTTTACAGGCGGTCACCGCCACACTTCTGGTGGATGCGGTGTTGGTCGGACTGCATTTCATTCTGATTTCTGCAACCGGAACCGACTATCTGCCGATTTCCGCATGCCTGATTCTCGGTGCCATCGGTGCGGCAACAGCACCTGCGGCGACTCTGATGGTGGTCAGACAGTACAAAGCGAAAGGCAAGCTGACGGATTTGCTTTTGCCGATCGTTGCGCTGGATGATGCGGTCGGACTTGTGATATTCGCCATTTCCATGGGGGTTGCCAAAGCGGTGGAAGGCGGCGCACTGAGCGTTATGTCTGTTGCGGTGGAGCCGATGCTGGAAATTGTTTTGTCGCTGGCAATGGGAGCTTTGCTCGGAGTCGCACTGTCCTATGTGGAAAATCTCTTCCATTCGCACTCCAACCGTCTTTCTCTGATGATTATGTCGGTATTCCTGACCGTTGCACTGACCAGTCTGCATTTTACGCTCGGGGGAGTCAATTTCGGCTTTTCGCCGCTGCTTGCCTGTATGATGCTGGGTACGGTTTTCTGCAATATCTGCGATTGCTCCGAGGAGATGATGGAGCGAACGGAAAAATGGACCAAGCCGCTGTTTATTCTGTTCTTTGTCATCAGCGGTGCGAACCTCGACCTGTCCGTTTTTGCAAAACCTGTGTTCGTTCTGATCGGTGCGGTGTACATTCTGGCACGATCGGTCGGAAAGTATATTGGGGCAGGATTTTCGTCCCGTATGATGCACTGTGAGCCGAATATCGTCAAATATCTCGGTATTACGCTTCTGCCGCAGGCGGGTGTGGCGCTCGGGATGGTGAACAGCGTTGCCAATGACCCAGTCTTCGGCGCTCATGAAATCGGAAAGACCATTCGGTTTGTCGTTCTGTTTGCCGTTCTTGTTTATGAGCTAGTCGGTCCGACCTTGACGAAATGGGCGTTGACCCGTTCCGGCGATATAACCGAAAAGCCTGCTGGGAAAACGGCACAACGCAAAAATCCGGACCGTGAATGAATTTTTTGCTGCCTTTTATGCAGAGTTCTTCTAAAAACAAGATTGTTAAATAATTGAAAAAAACGATTGATTTTTGTTCTACGTTGCTGTATAATAATGTTACTTTTTCGCAGTAACCAAGGGACGGTCAAGCTGTTGTACCGCAACGGCGCCCAAACCGTTTTTCAGACACTGTGCACGCCCGCTACGGCAAAAGGAATGCCGTTATCTCACTAAAAACAAATTTGTGAAAGGAAACCGTGTAATTGAATCCTGTGCGGGAGAGATTTGATTATACCATAGACAAGCCATGAAAAGACGCATTCTTACGACGTTTACTCTTTTGCTGGTCGCGTTGCTGACGCTTGCGCTGGTTTCGTGCGGACCGGACGGTACAGAGGAGACAAGGGCAGAGGAGACAACAGCGGAGACAATAGAGGAAACGACAAAGGGGACAATGGAGAAGACAACAGAGGATTCCGGATATTCAAAGGGCTTGCTGTATCGTAGAGAAAATTCCGGATATTCGGTCATAGGAATCGAGAGTCCGGATAGGGACATCATTATCCCTGCAACCCACGGGGGAGAGCCTGTAACGGGCATTGGTGATGAGGCATTCAAGGATTGTACCGGTTTAACCTCAATCACAATTCCGGACAGTGTGACAAGTATTGGTCGTGCTGCGTTCGCAGGTTGCACGGGTTTATTCTCGATCACGATTCCGGACAGTGTGTCGCGCATTGGTGATTCTGCATTCTGCCGTTGCACCTCACTTGAAAGTATCACGTTGCCTTTTGTGGAGAACACGCATTTCAAAGATATTTTTGATGCCGGCCGGGTTCCCGCATCGCTGAAAAGGGTTGTGATCACGAAAGCCACGAGCGTCGGGGATTGGGAGTTTGCAGATTGCGCCAGCCTGACCTCAATTACGATTCCGGACGGTGTGACAAGTATCGGTGATTATGCGTTCAAGGACTGCACCACACTGACCTCGATTACGATTCCGGACAGTGTGACGAGTATCGGCGATTGCGCGTTCAAGGGTTGCACCATATTGACCTCAATCGCGATTCCGAACAGCGTGACGAGCATCGGTGAGCAGGCATTCCGCCGTTGTACCTCGCTTAAAAGTATCACGTTGCCTTTTGTGGGGAATACACTGAACGGGTCAGAGAATACGCATTTCGGATATATTTTCGGTGCACATTCTTACAATGAAAACAGTCAGTATGTTCCGGAATCGTTGAAAGAGATTGTGGTCACGGGGGCTACGGACATCGCGCAATATGCGTTTTCCGATTGCATCAGATTGACCACGATCACGCTTTTGGACAGTGTGACGGGCATCTGTGATGCCGCATTCAGGGGATGCACCGGCTTGACTTCGATTACGGTTGGCAACGGTGTTGCGAACATCGGTGATGCCGCGTTCTATGGTTGTACCCACCTGACATCGGTTACAGTTGGCAACAGTGTGACAAGCATCGGTGATCAGGCGTTCAAGGGTTGCACCGGCTTAGCCACGATTACGCTTCCGGACAGTGTAACAAGTATCGGCGGTTCTGCGTTCTCGGGGTGCACCGGCTTAGCCACAATCACAATTCCGGACAGTGTGACGAGCATCGACAGTGTGTTGTTCATGGGTTGTACCGGTTTGACCTCAATTACGATTCCGGACAGCGTGGCAAGCATTGGTCGTTCTGCATGCTCCGGTTGCAAGAGGTTGACCTCTATCTCATTCAAAGGCACAAAAGCACAGTGGGATGCAATATACAAAGGATCCTACTATGACTTTGGAACCGGTTCCTATACCGTTCATTGTACTGACGGGGACATTTTGGTAACTTATTAAGACAGCAAAAAAGAGCTGTCTCAAATGCGCTTGTTTTGCATTTGAGGCAGCTCTGTTTGGTATATGGGATCAAACGCCTAAGTCTGTGCGGTAGAGGGAGAGCTTTTCCTCTGCCGACGGGCGGTCTGCGGATTGCAGCAGGAAATAGAATTTGATTTTCGGTTCCGTTCCGGACGGACGGATGATGATGACATCGCCGTTTGCAAGACGGAAGGAAAGGACGTTGGAGCGCGGAAGACCGGTCGGTGTTGCAACGCCGTCCGGGAGGTCCGTCAATGTCTGCGCCTGGTAATCTCCGAACTGTACGACGGGCGCACCGCCGATGCTTGCCGGTGTTTTCTTGCGGTAGCCATCCATCAGTGCAGCCATTTTTGCGGGACCGTCCACGCCTTCCATGTAGATTTCCACATTGGTTTCATAGCAGAAGCCGTAACGGTCGAACAGGGCGTCCAGCGCGTCCTGCAGAGTCATTCCCTTGGCTTTGTAGTAAGCTGTCATTTCACAGATCAGCATGGAGGCGACAACCGCATCCTTATCGCGGGCGTAGGTGCCCTTCAGATAGCCGTAGCTTTCCTCAAATCCCAGCAAAAAGGTTGCCGGTACACCGGATGCCTCGTAATTTTTGATGACCTCACCGATAAATTTGAACCCGGTCAGGACATTGTGCATTTTGACACCGTGGGCGGCGCAGATTTTTGCGGCAAGCTCCGAGGAAACGATGGATTTGACCGCATAGGGTCCCACCGGCATACTGTCGGTTTCTTCATATGCCGTGATGATATAATCCATCAGAAGCGCGCCCATCTGGTTGCCGGTGATGGTTGCAAAGGAGCCGTCCGGTGTGCGGGTCATGACGCCGACACGGTCCGCATCCGGGTCCGTGGCAATCACAAGATCACTGCCGACGCGGTTTGCAATTTCAATGCCTTCCCGGAAAACCTCCGGATATTCCGGATTCGGTTTTTGTACGGTCGGGAAATTGCCGTCGATGATCATTTGCGATTCCACACAATAGAGATGCTTCAAGCCGATTCTGTGGAGAATCTCAGGAACCAAACGATAACCGGTTCCGTGCAGCGGTGTGTAGACAATGGAGAGCGTATCCGCCACCGCGGGAACGGCGCCGGGGTTGACCGACTGTGCCTGTACGCACGAAAGGTATTTTTCATCGATTTCTTTGCCGATCATGGTGATTTTGCCGGTGCGCACCGCCTCATCGAAGTCACACAGATGCACATCACGGAAAATGTCAAGCTTAGCAATTTCCGCAGAAACGGTATCCGCGTGCTCCGGGGGCAACTGTGCGCCGTCGTCCCAGTAGGCTTTATAGCCGTTATACTGTTTGGGATTATGAGAGGCAGTGATATTGATGCCGGCGACACAACCAAGCGTACGCAACGCAAAGGAGAGCTCCGGTGTCGGGCGCAGTGCGTCAAACAGGTAAACGCGGATTTTTGCGGCGGCAAGCACGGACGCGGCGGTGCGGGCAAACGTTTCGGAATTGTTGCGGCAGTCATATGCGATGGCCACTCCGTCGGACGCACGTCCTTCTTTGCAGATCAGAGATGCAAGTCCCTGTGTGGCATGTGCGACGGTGTAGACATTCATGGCATTCATGCCTGTTTTCATGGTGCCGCGCAGCCCCGCGGTGCCGAAAGAAAGGTAAGAAGAGAAGCGCATGCGAATCTCATTGTCGTCATTCCGGATTTGTGCCAGTTCAAACCGTTCGGCATCCGTCAGCCGTTCTTCATTCAGCCAGCGCTTGTAATTTTCAAAATAGGTTTCCACAGATCCCCCTCCGTTTCTTTTTGTTCTGTTCTTGTGGAATTGCGCGGTAATGCCTTAAGCAGTGATGTAGGGTTTGAGCGCCTGCGCCAACTGGTCGGGGCAGGAGGAAGCTTTGCCGCCGCAGCGGATGCCGTTCAGACGTTTGTATGCCTCCTGTGCAGTCATGCCGACAATCAGTGCGGCGACTCCCTGCGTATTCCCGGAGCACCCCCCCGTAAAGGTGACGGCGGTAATGACATTGTTGTCGTCCAGGGTGATTTCGATTTTGCGGCTGCAGACCCCATGGGGGGGATAGGTAATGGTGTTCATACAGGGTATTCCTCTCTATATTTTATTCCGGACCGTGTTTTTTATACATCTCCGCGCCTGCCGGTCAAAGCAGCGGATAAAGACCAATGGGGGTAAAATGGGGGGCATCCGTACGCAAATACAGGAAGAAGGTTGCAAGATCTCCCCCGCGCACACGCATCCTGCACAGATGCAAAAGATCATCGCCGATGAAGTCCGGCTGTGTATCTACATACAATACCTGCAGTTTGCAGAGATCAGCCGCATGCAGCAGTTCCGACAGGGTCGGCAGGGTATCTGTCGGCAGTACCAGACAAAAATGCAGATCGTCCGAAATGCCGGAAAGCGACGGGGGGAGCGCACGTATGGTTTTGCGCAGCAGGGCAAACCGTGTGCTCCCGTTGCCGTCCGGTGCGGAGACATCGCATGCGGCACAGATCTTTAGGTCATATTTCAGGATCATACCGCAGAAACGGGAGAGCCTTCCTTCCGAAGAATTGGAGACAGGCAACAGACAGTATTCGCAAATTCCGTTGTACACCTCTTCGCAGATGTCCTGAAAATGATCGAAAGCGTTGCCCGCTGCCTCCGGGAGAAAGGACAGCAAGCGCCCATAAGCGGTTTCCGAGAGCGGATTCTGGACATACGCGATCCTGCCTGCCGCGCCCTGCATGGGGGCTTCCGGCAGCAGGGAAGGCGGCAGACAGATATGCAGCCCACCGTTCTGTTGCAGGCGGCGGGAGACCTTTTGCAGAAACGAAACCCAGGCAACGGACGGAATTCCGGCGCCTTTCAGCTCCGACAGTGTCATCAGGAGATCCTCCGGATTTTCCTTTTTACGTGTGACCTCTCTTGCCAATTCGTCCAACTGTACGTCAACGGAATCCATGCAACGGTTCAGCCTGGTTCCGATCAGTTGCAGATTGGCAAGGGAAACGGTGATGCCCTCCTGCATTTCAGAGCAGTGACAAGAGGTGGAAGCTGTCCGCAAGGAAGCCGTTCAGCTCCTCAGCAGAGAGCTTCCGTTGCGAGAGCGAAGCCAGCGCATAGAGCTGTTTTGCAATGAGTTCGGATTTTTCGGTTTCGTTGTCGTTGCACAGTCCGGTCAGTTTCTGTACGATGGGGGATGCTGTGTTGACAACCAATGTCTGTTCAACCGGGAAATTCATGCTTCCCAGATCCACACCGCCTGCCGCGTACATTTTCATCATGTCGTCCATGCGGCGGGATTCTTCGCTGACATTCAGAACAACCGGTGTTTCCGTATTTTTGAGCGGCTGGAACGAAACTTTCAGCCCTTCCTGTCCGCTGACCTTGCGGAACAGTGCCGTCAGTCCTTCGTTCTCCGTGGTGTCCCCGTCGCCCCGCAGCGCATCTGCCATATCGGCATCCACCCGTTTGTACTTGACCTCCGGGTTGTAGGATTCCAACATTGCGATATATTGCATGTCCAGGGGAATATCGAATACGGCGACTTCCACCTCCTGTGCGGCAAACAGGGAAATATATTGTGCCTGCAATGCGGTATCGGTGGTGTAATAAACTGTGTTGGGGTGCTTTTCTTTTGCTTTTTCCAAATAATTCGCGAGCGTCCGGGTGGTCCGGTCGGTCAGTGTCAGGAGGAGGGAATCTTTAACCCGGTCGTAGAATTTGCGTTCGCGGCAGCAGGCATATTCCACAAAGGTGCGGATATCCGCCCATACCTTATCGTAACGTTCACGTTCGTTTGTGCAAAGCGCATTGAGCTTGTCCGCCACCTTCTTTACGATGTGCGCGGACACCTTGCTGACGTAAACATTGTTTTGCAGATAACTTCTGGAAACGTTGAGCGGCAGTTCCGGGCAGTCCAGTACGCCGCGCAGCATCAGCAGATATTCGGGGATGACTTCCTTGATGTTGTCTGCAACGAACACCTGATTGTAGAACAGCTTGACCTGACCCTCTAAGGACTCATAGCGGTTGTTGATGGGCGGGAAGTAGAGAATCCCGCGGAAATTCAGGGGGTAATCCGCATTGATATGAATCCAGAAAAGGGGATCGCGGTAATCTCCGAACACCTTGTGATAAAACGCTTTATACTCTTCGTCCGTACAGGCGGAGGGTGCCTTCTTCCACAACGGTTCCTTGTCGTTGATCGGCTTTTCCTCAATCGGTTTTACTTCCTCCTCTCCTTCGCTCTTTTCGCTTTCGGCTTTCGGAGCGCCGTCGTCAAAGTAAATGTCCTCCGGCATGAAGGCGCAGTATTTTTCCAGAACGGAACGGATTTTTGTGCTGTCGAGATATTCGGTTTCACTGTCGGAAATGTGCATCACCACTTCGGTGCCGCGGGTCTCTTTGTCACACGCTTCAATGGAGTAAGAGCCGGCACTGTTGCAGCTCCAATGCACCGCAGGGGCACCGGTGTAAGATTTGGTGTACAGTTCCACGGTGTCCGCGATCATGAAAGCGGAGTAAAAGCCGAGTCCGAAATGCCCGATGATTCCGGATGCATTTGCGTCGTTGTCCCCCTCGTATTTCTTGATGAAATCCAAGGCGCCGGACAGCGCGATGCTGCAAATGTATTTTTCGACCTCTTCTTCGCTCATGCCGATTCCGTTGTCCGACACGGTCAGAGTCTTTTCCTCCTTGTCCAGTGTGACGCGAATTCGGTAGTTTTCACTGTCAGGGATGTCCCGGACTTCTCCCAGGGAGACCAGACGCTTGAGCTTTGTAATGGCATCCGAGGCGTTGGAAACGATTTCACGCAGGAAAATATCCTTATCGGAGTACAGCCATTTTTTGATAATCGGGAAAATATGCTGTGTTTCGACGGAAATACCGCCCTGTTTTTTTGTTTCATTGATTTCACTCATCTTTATATTCCTCACTTTGTTTGTTTTTCTTCAGTTTGCGGAAGGGAGCGGACAGTACATTATAGATCTTGTCCCCGAGATTTCTCAGTACGGTCTTTCTGCGCTGCAGATCCTCTTCTGCACTGACAAGTGTGTTTTTATCATAATATTCTCCCAAATCGACGGGGAGCCCCTTTGCCGCAAGACGCTTTTCCGCCGCAGCCTTGATCAGCGTAATAATGACCGCAAATGTAGGGACCGCCAGTACCATGCCGGTGACACCGAAAAATCCGCCCATAATCGTAATCGCAGTGATGATGCAGAAAGGGCTGATGCCGGTGCTGTTTCCGATCAGGTGGGGACCCAGCACATTGCCGTCAAATTGCTGGATCAGGATCACCAGCAGGATGAACAGCCAGATCTTCTGCGGATTGGTAATCAACACGATTACGCCCGTTGGGATTGCGCCGATAAAGGGACCGAACACGGGGATGACATTGGTTACGCCGATGAATGCGGCAAGCAGGATATTGTAATCGGAAATATGGAAAATCTGGAAAATAATATAAGTAGCAATGCCGATTATCAGGGAATCCAACAGCTTTGCGCGGATAAATCCGCCGAAGGAATCATTGACCAGTGTGCACACCTCCGTGATCCTGCGGTTGGTTTTTTCGGAGAAGAATGCGCGGCGCAGTTTCATGACCTGCGCATAGCGCTTTTCCTTGGAGGCAAGCAGGTAGAATCCGATGATAATTCCCAATACGAAGTCGGCAATTGCACCGATGACGGCAGAAAGCACCGAGAAGCCCTTCCCGACAAGATCTTCCATGGAGTGGACACCGAGCAGTTTTCCGCCGGCTCCCTCAAAGAAATTCTTGGAATTTCCGACCAGGTTGCTGATATAACGCTTGATTTCGCGTGCGTTCAGATATTCTTTTGTTTGTGTTTCTTCACTGAAGCGCTGCATCCATCTGTTCAGCGTTGCGTTGATGTCCGCTACCGAGGAGTCAACATAATTGCCCCAGTTCCCCAAAAAACCCTTGATACTGTTGATCAGTTCCGGGATAATCAGGAGAAAGGTCAGGAAAACAAGCAATAACAGCGAAACTGCCGTCAGAAGAAGGGAAAGGGCGCGGCAGAGCTTCGGATGCTTTTTTACAAGCATTCCGAATACAACGTATTCAAAAAAGCGAAGTACGGGGTTTGAGAGATATGCAAGGACCAGCCCTATGATAACCGGCATCAGAATATCGTTGATTTTGTGCAGAAATCCTCCGATTGTGGCATTATTGGCAATGATGTATGCAACAACGCCGAACAGTAACAGCAGGATCAGAGACAGCCTGACCACACGCATCTTGGTACGGCGAACCTGTTTTTGGGCTTCCGTTTCCGGTGCTGCATTCTCATCTGCCGTGATCTGCGGATTTACTTGCGTTTCCTTTTGCGTAGCCATGGTAACATCCTCTCTTTTTTGAAATGTTGTCTGTGCCTGATGACTTAGTTTTTCTTTTCTTCTTTGCTTTCTTCTCCCTTTATAGTGGTATCGTTGAAGTTTGTTTTTTTCAGTTTTCTGAATGGCAGGGAAAGAACATTCCAGATTTTATCCCCGGCTTTTGCAAGCAGGGCTTTTTTGTGCCGCAGATCTTCTTCGGCGCTGACAAGCGTATTTTTGTCATAATAATCATCGAGATCTGTGGAATATCCTTTTGCACACAACCGACGTTCTGCCGCATCTTTGACTAACGTAATAATGACGGCAAAGGTGGGAACGGCGACGACCATGCCGACAACGCCGAACAGTCCCCCCATGATTGTAATCGCTGTGACCACGCAGAAGGGGCTGACACCGGTGTTGTTGCCAACGATGTGCGGGCAGATGATGTTGCCGTCAATCTGTTGAATGACAATGATCAGAATAATAAAGAGCCAGATTTTGGACGGGTTTGTAATCAGGACGATAAATCCGGTGGGAACGGCACCGATAAAGGGGCCGAGGATCGGGATGATGTTGGTAATACCGATAAAGGCTGCAAGCAGGATATTATAATCGGAGATGCCGAAAATCTGGAAGATGATGTAGGTTTCTACGGCAACCAGGACGGAGTCCAACAGACTTGCACGGATGTAACCGCCGAACGACTTGTTCACCATTGTACAGACTTCCGTAATGCGCCGGTTGGTTTTTTCGGAGAAGAATGCGTTGTGCAATTTCATGATCTGCGCATACCGTTTTTCCTTGGAGGCGAGCAGATAAAAGCCAATGATGACTCCCATGAAGAAGTTGGCAATTGCACCGACCACGGCGGAAAGAATCGAGAACCCCTTGCCGACCAGGTCGCCCATAGAGCTGACGCCGAGCATTTTTCCTGCAACCCCTTCAAAAAAGTTTTCAGAGTTGCTCATAATGTTGCCGATGTATTGTTTGATCTCGCGTGCGTTGAGATATTCTTTGGCAGTTGTGTTTTCGTTGAAACGTGTCATGATCGCATTGATTTTGTCGTTGATGTATACAACCGACTCATCTACATAGACGCCCCAGTTGCCGAGAAAGTCCTTAATACTGTTGATCAGTTCCGGTATAATCAGGAGAAGAACCAAAAAGAAGATGGCGATGATCGTGACGGCAGTCAATAAAAGCGACAGCCCCCTGCACAGCTTCGGATGCTTTTTGATCAGTCTCCGGAATACCACATATTCAAAGAAGCGCAAAATGGGATTGGCAAGATATGCGGCAATCAGTCCGATGAAAAGCGGCATCAGGATATCGTTGATTTTCCCGAAAAAGGAGCCGATGGCGGTATTGTTGGAAATGATATACGCAACCACACCAATCAGTAACAGGAGGGCAAGCGATCCTACAAAAATGTGCGTGTTGATCCGGCGGGCGCTACGGGACGGGGACTGTTTGGTTTCGACTGTTTCGCCACTGTCCGCAGGCGGCTGTGTGTTGCTTTGGGGAGGCTGTTCTTCCTGTGCGGTCGAAGCATGATTCTGTGTGTTCATCATCGGTTTCCTTCCTATTTTAGTGTTATATTTATTTTATACCAAATCTGCCTGCAAGTCAAGAGTATTACATCATTTTTATTCCGTTTTACAGGATTTACCGGTTCCAAAACGGAAAAATATCGGGAAATCTGTCTTATCCAATGCGTGCATTTTTACGGGATTGTGAAATGTGGGCAGAAAGTGATTGTAAATTTTTTATAAAATGTACGAAATACAGAGCGAATCCTATTGAAAAAAAGGCGAAATGTATGATATACTGAATGACAATATGTGCAGAAGGATTTGTTCGCACGAAACAGAAAGGAACAAGACCATGAGCAATGAACAGAAGCAGCCCCAATTGAGTCCCGCCTATGAGCAGGCATACAAGAAGGTAATTGATGCAATCGATGAAGTGGAAAAGGTCGTTGTTGGCAAGCGAAGTGAAATTGTCATGCTCATGACCGCAATGCTTGCGGGGACGCATGTGCTGATTGAAGATGTTCCGGGAACCGGTAAAACAACCCTGGCGGCGGCTCTTGCCAAGGTAACCGGACTGACTTTCAAACGCGCGCAGTTTACACCGGATGTGATGGCTTCCGACATCACCGGTTTCAACATCTATAACAGGCAGAAGGAACAGTTTGAATTCCGCGAGGGACTTGTGATGTGCAATCTGCTCCTTGCGGATGAAATCAACCGTGCCTCTCCGAAAACACAGTCTGCACTCCTGGAGGCAATGGAAGAAAACAAGGTAACGGTAGACGGTACTACTTATCGGGTTCCGGATCCCTTTATGGTCATTGCAACGCAGAACCCGACAGGTTACGTCGGCACCTACCCGCTTCCGGAGGCACAGTTGGACCGCTTTGCCCTGAAGCTGCATATGGGGTATCCGTCTGCCGCAGAAGAAATCCGCATCATCAAGGCGCGCCGCGGAAACAATCCGTTGGATGAGGTTTCTGCCAAACTGACTGTGGATCAGGTCCGTGAGACCCGGCGGTTGGTTTCGGATGTCATGATCGACGATGCTCTTTACAAGTATATGGTGGATCTGATCTGCGCGACCAGACGGCACGGTGCGCTTGCGCTTGGTGCTTCTCCCCGTGCAACGGTGGCGCTGATGCATCTGTCACAGGCGTTTGCTTTTATCCGCGGAAGAGATTACGTTCTGCCGGATGACATTGCCGCGGTCTTCCGGGGGGCGATCGGGCACCGCCTGCTCCTCAAACAGGAAGCAAAACTGGCGCGTAACACGCCGGATGAGATTCTCGGGGAGATTTTGCGTGCCACCGAGGTTCCTTATCAGGGCAAGCGGTGAGCGGTTGTTTTACTGTTTCTTTGAAGAATCTGAAGGATTTGAAGGTTTGAAGATTTGAAAAAATCCGAAGGGGTGTTTGTCTATGGACGGAAAACGAACGTGTCCCAATTGCGAAAAGCCGATTCCTGCCGACCGTGCCTATTGCATGCACTGCGGTGTTTCGGTGGGGATCAAATGTCCGACGTGCGGTGCGGTTTCCCCTCTTGGAAGCAAACGCTGCAGCGCATGCGGGTACGGATTTGAAGCCGCGCGCGAAAAAAAGAAGAAGCCGCAAAAGAAAAAGAAATCCGGCATATGCGCCGGCTTTCTGAAGCGGTACGCAAATGTTATTTTGCCGGCAGGGGTTCTTTTGTTTTTGCTGATAGGGATGATATTGGCGCTGACCGTGCCGCTGACGGTTACGGTTTCGGAGGACAATCCGAAACTACCCGAGCCTGTGTCGGTCCGTGCTTTTGATCTGATTGCTTCCTTTTTCGGCGGCACTGCCGAGAGCGTCGGTACCCTGGAGTCCTTTGCCGCTTCCATGACGGCGGACGATTTTGTTTTGCATTTGCTGACGGATGCCGCCGCGGTTTGTTACCTGCTTTTGTCTGTGCTCCTTTTGCCTATGTTTTTGCTGGCGGCAGGGAATCTGTTTACCTGCGGCAAGGCGACTGCCGTGCGCCTTTTGCGCATGGGCGGGGTGTTCGGCGGACTTTGCGTTCTGCAGTTTGGGTTCAGCCGTGCGATCGGTATCTATCTGTCGGGACTGTTGGCACATTCACGTGACGGAGATCTGTTTACTCTGCGGACAGGCGGAACGGCGATGGGGCTTTTGATTGTCGGTGTGCTTTGCGTCGCGTATGTGTTGTTTTATTACCTTTGGTATTTCCGTAAGACCGTTGTTTTGGACAGGGAGCGCAGTTTGCCGGACCTTTTATTCCGCAATCCGCTGATCCGGGCAATTCGTTCCCGCCGGAAAAAACGGGGGCGCGACCGGGGCGTTGTGTATGAGAAAAAAGAGGCTGCGGTGCGTGTTACCAAACGGTTTTCCCTGTATGTGATTCTTTTGGTTGCCGCGTTGATCTTTACGCAGGCACTTGCCAATGTCGCTTCGTATATCTGTTTTTTGTTCTTACTTTTTGTGCCGCTGGTTCTTTTTCTTTATGTACTGACGGCAAAGAGTGCGCTGACGGTCCATATGATTTCGGATTCCTGTACAGTGGAAAAAGGACAGCCGAGTACGTATGAGTTTTGTATCAACAACCATTTTGTATTTGCGTATCCCTTTGTGGAGGCGAAGATCAGTCTGCCGCAGACCAACAGTGTGCGGTGCGCGGAGCGAACCGTTTATGTGGCAATTTCTCCGTTTGCACAGTACCGGATGAAAAATACAGTGACATTCCGATTCCGGGGAACGTATGAAATCGGTGTCCGATGTTTCTATGTCTATGACTTTTTCCGCCTGTTCCGTGTCCGTGTTGATGTGAATAACATGGAGTCCGTATCGGTGATGCCCCGCAGACTGCAAATCAACCCGGAGTCCGCGGAAGCGGTTGCGGATTCCGCGGCACGCACAGTCAAATCGCCGATTACATATGATAAGCTGGAGGTCAGCGACATCCGTGAGTACAGAAGCGGAGACGCGCTGAAATCCATCCACTGGAAGCTGTCCTCCAAATCGGAAGAGTTTATTGTCAGAGAATACAACACGGGTACCGCAAATATGACCTTTGTTTTTTGCGACCTTGCGGCAGAAGGTCAGCCGCAGGTGCAGGTCGATGTGCAAGCGCCGTCCGACCCGCACTACTATGAGGATATGAACGAATTTTTGGCAGACGGCGTAGTGGAACTGACCGTGGCGACCGTATTGCACGAACTGCGTGACGGCAGGATTGTGACGCTGTTTTGGTTTGACCGCCGCAGTGAGGCGGGGGTGTGCGCGTGTGTTCTGTCCTGTCCGGAAGATTTTGACCTGGTTTTCAGGGAATTTGCAACGGCGCCTCTGTGTACACCGGATAAGTCGCTTTCAAGGCTCTGCGCAATGGCTGGTGACGGAGAGAGCACTAAGCAGATCTTTGTGACCGGTGCCATGGACCGTGGGGCGGTCGGTGATTTGTGTAGTATCCCGGGACTTTCGGAAGGAACCGGATTCGGTACTGCCGAGGTGTTGCTTTACAACCCGGAGGAGCGTTACGCAAACCGCGAGGCGCGGGCGCTGTATCTGGAGGTCTGTCGGGAGCAGTTAGCCGAAAGCGGACTTTCCATGCAGGTTGTCCGATTGCCGTCCGATGCCGCTGTTTCCCCCGCGATCGACTGCGGGGCAGTGTTACACGGAGAGGAGGAACCCGCACATGGCTGAACGTGAAAGGAAAAAAAGAACTGCTTTGAAGGACAGTCGGAAGAAAAAAGAGAAGTCCGGAAACAGGCATGCCGAAAAAATATTGCCGCCGGATCAGCGACCGTTGCTTTGCCCGCCGGACCGCGGAAACAGAGGGGTTGCCTTCCGTGTGCTCGGAACCGTTTGCCGCATTCTGATCATTGCGACACTCGTGCTCGGACTGACGGTGTTTTTGTGTGATGCGCTGAATCTGGGACAGACAGCCGTTCAATTGCAGAAGCCAGGTTCCAATCTGTACACGGCACAGACGCAGGCGCAGAGCGGCAGGCTTGTGTTCGGCTGTCTGGCAATCACCGTGATTGTGTCGCTTCTCTGGATGGGCAGATATTATACACTCATCGGTGCCGGATGTGCCGGGTTCTATCTTTTGAGCGCAGCGCTGACAAAAGATTATTTCGGTTTTCTCTATGCCTCCGGACAGACGCTTTACAACAGTGTTCTGGAGCGTCTTGCCGCAAACAATTACCGCAGGGATCTGATGGAGAGCCTGATGGTTGAAGTCCGGAAGAATGAAGCGGTATACGGCGATGCGGATTATAAAACGGCAGGGCTTTTGCTGTTGGCATTGGTGTTTGCGCTCTTCCTGGTACCTTTTCTGATCCGCCGGGTGAGGTTGATCCCGCCCGCAATCCTTTGCACGGGAATTCTGGTGACGGTGTTTACCATGAACATCTCCCGCGGAACGGTCGGAATTTCACTGTTGATCGTGGCTTTTTCCGCCGTATTGGTGATGTATGCCTATGATCGGATTTTTCGGAAAAACAATGCCCATGCCGATCGGTATGACAGCGAAAAAACCATGTTCGGCGAGGATGACCGTCCTGCGCTTTCCGAGGAGCTGAAGAAACGCGTCGGTCAAGAACAGGGAAAACGGAAAGAACGCGCGATGTACCGGGCGGACAAAAAAGAACTGGACAGACAGGAGCGCGCAGTCAGAAAATATGACCGTGCCACGCGGAGCTCACGTGTTGCCATGGGAGGCATTGCCGGTTTTGCCATGCTGATTCTTGCGGGCGTGGTGATCCTGTTTCCTGCCATGGCACTTCAGGAAAAGCTGGAGATTCCATGGTTGAGCGCCAAATTCCAGTATGCCCGGGATTTTGTCACCGCACTTTTGCAGGGGGACGAACAGACGCTGGACATTCTCGATTTTGAGTCCAACAAAGATGTGTTCAAACCGCACGACACGACCGCGAAAAAACAGGAGTTTGACGGGACACAGATCATGTATGTGCAGACCCGATCCAATACGCCGATCTACTTCCGCGGTTGGGTTGCGACCGATTATGTGGACGGTGCATGGTATCTGAAAAAGCAGGCGGAAACAGAGGGGGAGGAAGCGACAGACAATGTCCGGGAATTCCATACCGCGTTCGGTGCGGACGCGTTTCCGGATGAACAGATGAAGATCCGTTTCTTCCGTTTCGTATATCCGTCGCAGACGGATATTCTGGTAAATGACGGCGGCAAAAAGACGGACTACACGGGGAAGGTTCGCTCCTTTGAAAAGTTCGGATTCAATGCGTTGCTGGTCAGCGTACGGCGTATCAATCTCCGTTCCTCTCTGGCGTATTTGCCTTCCTACTACGATGTCGCATTTACCGGAAAACCGGAGGTGCTCCGGTACGGAACCGTACAGGCGGATGACAAACGTTTTGTCAATTATTTTGACGGTATTTACACCGGCAGAAGCTTTTATAAAAATCAGACTGCCGATACGCCGACCACGTATGCTGCGGTCACTTTTGCTCCCGTTATGAGGCGGGACTGGGCATCGGAGCTGTCAAAAGGAATTGCCGCTTATAATGTGCAGAAAGAGGCAATTTTTTTGGAAAATGAGGCGGGAAGGAATCTTGATGCGGAGATCAGTGTCAATGGCAGAACGCAAACCGTGACAGTTCGTTACCAGCGCGGCAATGATGTGATATATACGTCGACCTATTCCGCCATGGAACAGCACGGGAATGCGGAGCTTTCCTATGTACTGCTTGCCTCCGATGCATATGTGCTGCGCCTGGATGCCACACAGATCAAACAGCGGAAAATGGACGTGTATACAACGGTATACACCCTGCAGGGCGTCAACGCAGTTGCGCTGCAGAACGTACCGTTCCTTGACGGGGAGCCGGAGAGTATGTACCGGATGTACAATGACAGCGATGAGGCGCAAAGGCGTACTGCCATCCGGGAATTTGAAACGGAAGTCGCCTATACGGATTTTGTCTACCGGACTTACAGCAGAGGCGCCGGCAGCGAGATCATCCGTGAAATTGCGGATCGAATCGCGGAGAATGCAGATTTTGACTGCAACCTTTCTGCGATGCGTACCTCTACAAACCCCGGTACTTATGCAAACAGAGATCGGTTGGTACGCGGTGTGATTGATTACGTCATTGATCCGGAAAAAGGACTGGGGTGTACCTACAGTTTGGAAATGGATCGTGCAGGGCTTGCGGATGCCGCATTGGACGGGATAGAAAACTTACTGACCGTTACCAAACAGGGGTATTGCGTGCAGTTTGCGTCTGCAACCGCATTGATTTTGCGGGAGTACGGGATTCCTTCGCGGTATGTGGAAGGATATATTGCAACGGATTTCAAGCGCGCAAACGGTTCGGACCCATTCACCCTGTATACATATGTCAGGGACTATCAGGCACATGCTTGGGTGGAGGTCTGGTTTGACGGGATCGGCTGGGTGCAGTACGAAACAACTCCGTATTACTACACCGACATGTATGGGAGCGATTCGCAGACACCCGGACCAAACGGTGGTTTTACACCTCCCGTCACAGAGAATACCGATACCGAAGCGATAGAAACCACGTCTGAGGTGATGACGAATGAAGAGGGTGAAACGCTGACGCCGGATGAAATTGCGTCCATCCTGGAGGAAGAATCCAGACGGGAAGAAGAGCGGCGCATGCAGCGTCAGATGCTGATCGGCGCGTTTGCATTCCTCGGCGGATGCGGGCTTGTGCTTGCGATTGTTCTGTTTTTGCGCAGTGTTGTTTCCAAGGCGAAGAAAGCGGAGGAGCATCGGCGCGAAAACGCGGAGATTGTGCTCAGTGACCGATTCGGAGAGAATTCAGGGGAGCGCGAACGGCGCGAGTTTGCCGTTTCCATGATTGATGACGTCAATGAGCTATTGCGGATATACGGAATCACACCGGAACCGGGAGAATTCCGTGACGCATATGCAAAACGGATTGCATTTGCATTGCCGGATGTGCTTGGAAAGCCTGTGGAGTATCCGGATTTTGTATTCCCGCAACCGGAAAACGGTAAGCGTGTCAAACCGGCGGTTACGGATTTGCCGGATTCTCCGATTCGCGTGGGAGAGGTTTTGAATGCCATTGCCGCCGAGGAATTCGGGCACGGTATGACTATTGCGCAGATGAAAACGGTGGCGCAGTTCTATCTGCTTTTGCGCGAGGGGGTTCATCGGCATATCGGTTTGTGGCAGCGCTTTGTGCTGCACTATATCAAACGGAAAATATGACAGTGAAAACTGTATATTAAAAAGGGAAAGGGAAGATTGACATGAAAAAGAGAAAACATTGGATCCTTTGGGCACTGTTCGCGCTTTTGCTGACGGTGTGCCTCGTGACGGCAATTGCCTGCACGGGAGGGAAAGACGACACCGGTGACACGACTGCTGCGGACAAAACCGACGGGGAACAATCGCAGACGACCGATCCGGCAGAATCGAGCGGTTCCGAAGAAACGACCGGTTCCGAAGAAACGACCGGTTCCGATGAAACGGGATCAGGATCCGCAGAGGAGACCTCGGGCAACGCGGAAGAAACCACGGTACAGCGCGTGCGTTACGAGGTGGAAGAGGTAACCATTCAGCATACAGGCTATCCGGACGAAAAGCTTGGCATGCCGGTACACGAGAGAGACGACAACGTCACAAAATTGCTGGGTGCCAATTTTTCCAGCGGGGATGCGACACTCGACGGTCTGGCATCTGCACGTAATCTGGATGTTACATCCGTTTCGGACGGAAAGTTCAGAATGCCGTATAGCAACGGCGCTTTCGGCGGCAGCTGGACGACCTGGGCGCCTGAGGTTTCCATGGCATTTGACCGGTACAAGCAGGTACAGCTTTCCTGCAATATGATGGTTCCGACGGCTGACGGCAACGCAAACTGGTTCGGCGCTTTCTGGGGGTGCTATGTTTCCAATTATACCGAGAAGATCCCGGATAATCCGGGAGACGGTCTGTGGTTCTCGTTCTCCAGAGAAAATAAGCTGACCGTATACGGTGCGGATATCGCTTCTTGGGCAGGCGGACTGGTTTCGCTTGACCTGCCCGTTTCGGTTGCCGATGCGGAGCAGGAGATTACCATTCTGTGCACGCCGGAACGTACCACCACCGTATATGCCATGGTAAACGGAACGCGGGAGGTCGTCTGTAAAGTGACCTTTGAAGACGGGATAATGCGTATTTACAACGGTAAAGCAGAACAGGTGTATGAACACGCCGCAGATGTATCTACATTGAGTGGAGATCACTTTGTGCTTTTTACACACATGGGGAGCATACAGATGGATAATTTGAAAATTCTCGGCTGTGACCGGGATTATGTGGAAACCAAGAAAACCATCAAAGCGATTCCTGCTGACGGATACTCGCTGGGATTGGATTATGATCATGCCGATGAACTGATCAGTATCTGCTATTCGATTTGGTTTGACGGTATCCTCGGTTCGGGCACGGATCCTGTAACGGATTTCAACAATATTACAGAGGCGCTGGAAGGCAAACGGAACTGGGGCGGTGTGACTGCGTTCCATTATTGGGCAAAGCCCGCACAGGGATATTACAGAAGTTCGGATAAGGCTGCTGCACGCAACAATCTGCAACTGCTCGGCGATGCCGGAGTGGATTTCCTGATTTTGGACCTGACTAATCACAATGACGGCTATGCAATCGGTTCGTCGCTTTGGAACGCTTGGGTCAAGGCACCGATTGAGACGTTGCTGGATTGCATTATGGAAATGCGCAGCGAGGGAAAGACGGTTCCTTATGTGGTAATGTGGTGCGGCGTTTCTGCCGAAGGCAAGCTTTTGGATGATCTTTACAACACCTTCTTTGCAGAGGAAAAATGGAAAGATTGCTTTGTTTACAGCGAGGGCAAGCCGTTTATGCTGACAACGCAGAAGCCGATCGAGTTCAAGCGCAGGGATTTGTATACCGTCCGCAAAATGTGGGGATTGACCAACGATCGAAATATCTGGAGATTTTTGAGCGTTGACAACACCAATACCGTTGCGAAGGATAAAAACAAAAATCCGGAGCAGATCGGTGTTGCGGTTGCGTCACAGGAAACCTACATGAGTGAGCCGACAGCGCATGGCAGAGATGGCGGCAGATTCTGGAACAAACAGTGGCAGGAGGCTTTCCGTGTTCATCCCAAAGTCGTTACGTTGACCTGGTGGAATGAATGGGCAGCACAGATGTTTATGGTGGACGGAAAGAGGAGTTTTGTGGATAACTACAATCAGGAGTACAGCCGCGACATCGAACCGATGGCGGGCGGACACGGGGATCAGTATTACAAGTGGCTGTGCGAATACATCCGTGCGTACCGTGCCCATGAGGAATGTCCGGAGCTGATTGAAAAATAATGTTTCAGGAGCGGGCTGACCGATCACGGTCAGCCCGCGGGACAAACCAAAAAACGGCTGTCGTTTCCGAAAAGAAACGACAGCCGTTCTTTAAGCTGGTGGCCGGATTCGAACCGGCGACCTGCTGATTACGAATCAGCTGCTCTACCGACTGAGCCACACCAGCGTGACAACACCATGTATTATACCATAGCTTCTCCGGTTTTGCAAGGGGTTTTTGAAAAAAATTTTGTTTTTATCCGAAAATCGGTACAGGCTGTTTTCCTGTCGGTCGGAATATGGTTGAACTGCAACAAAAAACGGAGATTTTTTGATTTGTTTTTGTCAAAAGCACTTGCAAGATGAAACGGAATATGCTATAATAGCCGGGATACCATCCCTTTGTAGGGAGTCATTTGAACAATTTGAAACAGAGAAGGGAAGCAGAGGTTATGAAGAGGTCTGTCTGTTTTTTACTTGCGTTGTTGTGTCTGGTTTCCTGTGTTGCGTGTGCGTCCGATCAATCGGAGGATAACGGGGATGTGTCCGCTGTCACTACGACCGCATTTTCGGAAGGGGAGAGTGATAGTGACAGGGTTTTGGATGATCTTCCGGAGCTGGATTTTCAAAACAGAGAGTTCCGGATTCTGAGTCGGAACCGTTCCGGCTGGACCGATGATGAGATTACGGTGAAAAGTGCGAATGCTGAGGTTGTAAATGATGCGATTTTTAATCGCCAGACACATGTGGAAGAGCGCTTGGGAATCCGGATGAAAAATATACAGCGGAATGATGTCAGACCGGAGGACGTGATCGACGAGGTCAAGCGCGTTGTCAAGAGCGGGCATACGGAATATGAGGTCAGTGCCTCGGCATGCTTTGTGACCATGGCGGCATCTTTGGACGGTATTTACAGCAACATTCTGCATTTTGATCACATTGATCTGGAAAAGCCCTACTGGGCGCAAGGATTCAACGAGGCGTCCGAGTACGGCGGTGCGCAATATGCCTTTACAGGCGCCGCGCTGCTTTCGATGTATCGGTTTGCCTTTGTGACGCTGTTCAACAAAAATCTGTTTGATAAGAACAACCAGGAGTATCTTTACACGCTTGTTTCCAATGGGGAATGGACGCTGGATAAGCAGGCAGAGCTGATTCCGCTGTTTTACAAAGATCTCAACGGAAATCAGATCAATGACGAAGAGGATCAGCACGGTTTTACAAACAGCGACCAGATCGGTGCAGACCCGTACTGGAGCGCATGTGAGGTGGAGATCATCAACAAAAACACGGACGGCGTGTTTGAGATGGTGCTGGATATTGAGCGTTTGTCCGATATGGCAGATAAGGTTTTGTATTTGTATTACGGAACAGACGGCTCCTTTGTTTTCAAACGGCAGGCAAACGATGACGAACAGGTGCAGATGCGCAAGAATTTTGCACAGGGAAAAGCAGCAATGACCACATTGCGGATGATGGAGGTCGAATCCGGCGACATTCGCAACATGACCGACAAATACGGAATTGTCCCGATGCCGAAGTTTTCGGTGCAACAGAAGAATTACCGATCGCTTTTACATGACCAGTTTACTGTTTTTGCCGTCCCGAACACGGTGGTCGTTGAGGACCGTCCGTTTGTCGGTGCTGTACTGGAGGCGCTTGCATCGGAAAGCTATAAAACCGTGACACCGGCATATTACGAAACCGCACTGAAGTATAAATATATGAGCGATCCGGAATCATGGAAGATGCTGGATCTGATATACGAGAATATTTACATTGACCCGGGAATTATTTATACGTCCGTGTTGGACAGCTTCCATGACGCCTTCCGCACGATGACTGTCAATAACAAAAACACGGTTGCCTCTACCTATGCAAAAAAGGCAAAAACGTGCCAAAACAAGCTGAACAGAACCATATTGAAAAAGCTGGACAAATACAAGGAAAGAGAGTAAGGATGGTTTGTGAGGATTCGCAATGAGAACAAAAATTTTGTGTTTTTTGTTGGCACTCGGCATTCTGATGTCCGTTTGTGCCTGTGCCTCGGAGACGGATACGGAGCGGGAAAGCGGTGCCGTTTCCGATGGGTCGAAAATGGAGGAAACAACTGCGGATTCCCGCCTGGACGGATTGGCGGATGATCTGGATTTCGGCGGCGCAACCGTTACCATTCTGAATCACGCGCGTGCTAATTGGACCGCAGATGAAATTTCGGTTGCCAAGAGCAATCAGGAAATCGTCAACGATGCCATTTATAATCGCAGGATTCTGGTAGAGGATCGTTTGCATATCAAATTGGAAAACGTGCAGATTACAGGGGCTGTTCCGGACGATGTAGTGGAAGAAATCAGGCGAGTGGTCACGATCGGTGATGATAAATACGATGTCAGTGCCTCGGCATGCTTTCTGACGATGAAAGCATCTTTGGACGGACTGTACCACAATGTGCGCAATTTTTCCGATATTGACCTTGCAAAGCCCTATTGGTCACAGGGGTTCAACGAAACCGCGGAGTACAAAGGAACGCAGTATGCGTTTACGGGAGCCGCACTGTTGTCGATGTATCGGTTCGCTTTTGTGACCATGTTCAACAAAAATCTGTTCGACGCATACAATCAGCCGTACCCGTATGACACCGTAAAAAACGGCGAATGGACCATGGATAAACAGGCGGAATTGATTCCGATTTTCTACAAGGACCTGAACGGAAATCAGAAGAATGACCGTGAGGATCAGCACGGGTTTATCAACAGTGATCAGATCGGTGCGGATCCGTATTGGAGTGCCTGCGAAATTGATATTGTCCGTAAGGACGCGGATGGCGTATATCAGATTGTCCTGGACATTGCAAAGGTTGCCGATGTTGCTGACAAAATGCTTCGGCTCTATTATGGAAGCGACGGTTCCCTTGCGTACGGAAGAGACTCTTCCGACGGAGAGCAGGAGTTGATCCGGAAGGATTTTGCTGCAGGGCGGGCTGCCATGGCAACCATGCGTATGATGGAGGTTGAGCAGGGGGATATCCGGAATATGACGGATCGGTACGGTATTCTGCCGATTCCGAAATTCACGGCGGAGCAGGATTCCTATCGCTCTCTGCTGCACGATATGTTTACGACCTTTGCCATCCCAAAGACGCTGAAGGAAAACAGGGAACATCTGGTCGGGTGTACACTGGAGGCGCTTGCGTCCGAGAGTTACCGTTCCGTGACACCGGCGTACTATGAAACGGCTGTCAAATACAAGTATATGAGCGACCCGGAATCCTGGGAGATGCTGGATTATATTTATAATAATATCTATATGGATCCCGGCTATCTGTACGCAACCGTGCTGGATAATCTTCACTCCGGGTTGCGGGATATCGCACAGTCTGGAGAGAACACGGTCGCTTCGTACTACAAAAAGAAGTTGGGCAAGTGCAGAAAGCTTTTGGCAAATGATATTGTTGCAAAATTGGATGCACTGAAAGAAAAAGAGTAACCGTCAGATAAAAACAGGGCAGACCGCCGATGCAGTGGTCTGCCCTGTTTTTTGACTGCGGCATTATTCCAGTGTGAGGAGCAATGCCATTTTGAATCTTCCGTTTGCTTTGACAAAATGCTTTCCGCCTTTGGCAAAGTGGAAATTTTCACCTGCCCGGATGTGATGCTCTTTTCCTTCATAGCCGATGATTCCCTCGCCGTCCAATGCGAAAATGAGTGCTTCTCCGGGTGCCGCCTTTTCTGCCTGTTGTATTTTTATTTTCCCGCTTTTTTTCACCGTCATGCACGATGCAGGGAAATCACTTTCGGTCTTCAGGTAACAACGGATTCTTCGTCGTACCTTTTTTGACCGATCATGCCGGAAGGGGTTATTCGGAAAAATCGAACAGGTTCAGACCCGTATCGGGGTCATATTTTCGGTTGACGGTTCCGTCTATTATGCGGATAACCATTTCACAGGTTGCGCTGACTGTGGCAGAGTTGAGGTGTCCGCCGGATACGGTTCCGGTTTCATTGCCGGCGCTCATGTGAATGTGGCTGTAGTATGCACCGTTCATTGTGGTGATGGTTCCGGTCAGGGAAACAATCTCATAATCCCCGCGGAATCGGTTGGAGACGTATGCCTTTGCATCCGTGTTGAGAGCGCCGACGGTAAAATCGTTTGTCGCGCCCAACGCACTGACGTGGGCAAGCCGGATGTGCTCCGTTTCCGCGATTAGGCGGAGCTGTGTCAGGATTTCTTCTCCTTTGTCGATTCTGGCGAGGATGGTATCGCCGAAGCGCCTGTATTCCATTTTCTGCGCCTCCTTTATTTGTGTGTATACAGTATACTACAGTTTGTCTGATTTTGCAAGCGCAAATTCATCTTTTCTGTCACATGCATGGGAATGGGTGAGATGGCGGGCAGCGTATGAAATGCGCCGGTTTGTCCATACTGTTACCATGTCTTATTACAATTATCATGCCGTTGCCAGGCGGTTGATCAAAGAAGGGAAGCTGACAGGGTGGTATATCACGGAGCGTTACTATCGTATTTCTCCTGCGCTTGTGCTGTTGTTTGATGACGCGGCGCATTCGGTCATGCCGATCCGTGAATACCGTTGGGATGACTATTTGCCGCTTTTGCACACGGAGAAGAGGCGGACAGATGATTTCGGATAGAGAAGGCGGGGGGGCGTTCCGTTCGGGGAACAAGCCGGGCGTTTTTGCACCTTCCCGGAATCAGTACCGGATTTCTCCCGTAAAGATCAGCTTGGCATCTCCGGTCAGTGTAATGCCATCATCCGTGTAGCGGACAATCAAATTGCCGCCGCGGACCTTTACCGTAATATCTTTTCCTTTTTCGCAATATCCGTTTTCCACCGCCGCTACCACTGCCGCGCAGGCTCCGCTGCCGCAGGCAAATGTCTCGCCGTTGCCGCGTTCAAACACTCGCATTTTCAGTGTTGCAGGGTTGACCACCCGTACAAATTCGGTGTTGGTCCGTTCCGGAAACTCCGGAGCGTTTTCAAACGAGGGTCCGAGCTCGGCAAGCGGGAGCGTGTCAATCCGATCACAGAAAACCACGCAGTGCGGATTTCCCATGGAAACGCAGGTGACACGGTATTCCCGGTCGTGAATCCTGAGCGGGACATTGACTGCCCGCTCTCCGGGGAAGGTGCAGGGAAGCGATGCCGGGTTGAGCGAGGCGACTCCCATGTCCGCCGTGACCGAGGATACCGCGCCGTCGGTCAGGTAAAGCCGCAGACGGCGCACGCCGCTCTCCGTTTCCACCGTAACGGTTTCCCCGGAAACATACCCCTTGTCATGCAGATATTTTCCGACATTGCGCAGGCTGTTGCCGGCAACCTGCCCCTTGCTTCCGTCCCGGTTGAATACCCGCATCCGGCAGTCCGCGATCTCGCTTTTTTCCAGCAGAACAAGTCCGAATCCGCCGATTCCGTAATGCCGGTCGCATAGGGTGATGCTGAGGGATTCCGGACAGTTGAGTGAACCGTCGAAATCTTCAATGAAGATGTAATCGTCTCCGGTTGCCTCCATTTTGGCAAAACGGAGCAGTGTGCGCTCCGTGCGCATGTGGTTGATGTCGACCAATTTCGTATTGTCGCACCGATATCCTGCCGCAATGATGTCCGCAAGCGCATTTGCGGTGTCAAGGGAAGTAAAGCAGGGAACGCCTGCCTGCATGGCATGGCGGTGCAGTTTTACATACAGGTCAACGGTGGAGTCATATGCCGCGCCGGTATAGACGATGTAGCTGATCTTCCCCCCGTCAAGCAGTTCAAAAACGCCGTCTTTTTCGGAAACAGAGGGAATGACGGTGACATCAATGCCGAGGGCTTCGATTGCCATTGCGGTATCCGGAGTGGCAAACAGCCGCATACCGAGCGCATCCAGTTTTTCCGCAAGAGCAAGCACTTCCGTGCGGTCGTGCTCTTCAACACTGATCAGAACACCGGCTTCTTTCCCAGGGGTCGGTGCCGCGGTTGCAAGTCCCGCCGCCGTGAGCCCTTTGAATAGTGCCTCATTCAGAGTTCTGCCGATGCCGAGAACCTCCCCGGTGGATTTCATTTCCGGTCCGAGGTAAGAGTTGGCGTCGGTCAGCTTTTCAAATGAGAAGACCGGTACTTTCACTGCAAAGTAGGGGGGCGCCTTACAGAGTCCCGTGCCGAACCCTAAGTCCTTTACCGCCGTTCCCGTCATGACCCGTGTGGCAAGGTCCACCATCGGTACGCCGGTTACCTTGCTGATATACGGAACCGTGCGGGAAGCGCGCGGGTTGACCTCAATGACGTAAAGCTCATTCTGCCAGATCAGGTATTGGATGTTTACAAGCCCCTTTGTGCCGAGCGAGAGCGCCAGCTTTTCGGAGCATTCGATAATGCGGTGCATCATGATGTCGCTGATATGATAGGGAGGATAGACGGCAATGGAGTCACCGCTGTGTACGCCTGCCCGCTCAATGTGTTGCATGACGCCGGGAATCAGAACGTCTTTGCCGTCGGAAATTACATCCACTTCCAGTTCTGCGCCCATCATGTATTTGTCCACCAGTACGGGATTCTGAATTCCGCTTGCGAGGATCCGCCGCATATAGCGCCGCAGGTGTTCCGCGTTGTGCACAATGGTCATATTCTGACCGCCGATGACATAAGAGGGGCGCAGAAGGACCGGGTAGCCGAGATCTTCCGCAGCCGCTTCGGCTTCGGCTTCTGTCATCACGCCGAAGCCTTTGGGGCGTTTGATGCCGTATGTTTCAAGCAAGGCGTCAAACCGTTCCCGGTCCTCTGCGATGTCGATTCCCTCTGCGGAAGTGCCGAGAATCGGGATACCGTGGCTGTCCAGATAGCCGGTCAGGCGGATGGCGGTCTGCCCGCCGAAGGCGACAACCACGCCGATCGGTTTTTCCACCTCAAAGATGTTCATCACATCTTCGGCGCAAAGCGGTTCAAGGTACAGGCGATCCGCCGTGTCGTAATCGGTGGAAACGGTTTCCGGGTTGTTGTTGACAATCACCACATCGTACCCGAGCTTTTTCAGCGTCCAGACGCAGTGTACCGAAGAGTAGTCAAATTCAATCCCCTGACCGATCCGGATGGGACCGGAACCGAGTACCATGACACAGGGCTTCCCGGAACGTGTCAGTGCCCGTGCTTCACATGCGCGGTCGTGGGTGGAATAAAAATACGGCGTCTGGGCAGAGAATTCCGCGCCGCAGGTGTCTACCATCTTGTAGGTGGCTGTCAGGTGGGGGAGGTTTTGCACACCCGTTATCCGCCGGATGGCGGAATCGGGATAGCCAAGCCGTTTGGCTTTTTCGTAAAGTGCCGGTGTCAACCCGCTTGCAAGATCCTTTTCCAGATTTGCCAAATTCTGCAATTTGCAGATAAAGAACAGGTCTATGCGGGTGATTTCATGAATTTCCGCGGGGGAGACGCCGCTCTTCAGCGCTTCAAAAACCGTAAACAGCCGATGGTCGTCCCGGTCCGCAAGGCGCTCTCTGACGTCACGCCCGTCTATGGGAAGGCTGTTCAGCGTATCCAGTGAAATTTCCGCTCCGCGTACCGCCTTCATCAGTGCCGCTTCAAAGCTGTTGCCGATCGCCATCACCTCGCCGGTGGCTTTCATCTGTGTGCCGAGTCTGCGGCTGATGCCGGCAAACTTGTCAAACGGCCATTTGGGAAATTTGACAACCACATAGTCCAATGCCGGCTCAAAGCAGGCGCAGGTTTTTCCCGTGATGTCGTTTTTGATCTCGTCCAGTGTGTAGCCGAGCGCGATTTTGGTTGTGATTTTGGCAATCGGATATCCGGTCGCTTTACTGGCAAGTGCCGAGGAGCGCGAAACGCGCGGGTTGACCTCGATGACGGCATATTCAAAGGAATCGGGATTCAGCGCAAACTGGCAGTTGCACCCGCCGACAATCCCCAGGGAAGAGATGATTTCCAGCGAGGCGCTGCGCAGCATCTGCAGCTCTCTGTCAGACAGGGTCAGTGCCGGTGCCACCACGATGCTGTCCCCGGTATGCACGCCGACAGGGTCTACGTTTTCCATACTGCATACGGCAATGACATTGCCGATTGCATCGCGCATGGTTTCAAATTCGATCTCTTTCCAACCGTAAATGTAGCGCTCCACCAAAATCTGCGAAATAGGGGAGGCGTCAAGCCCGGTTTTTGCGATTTCCGCCAATTGTGCGGGGGTTTCCGCAACACCGCCGCCGGCACCGCCGAGGGTGAACGCAGGGCGCACAATCACCGGGTAGCCGATTGTCTGCGCCACGTCCAGTGCCGCTTCTACGGTATGGGCAATTTCTGACGGCACGGTGGGCTGACCGATTTCCTCCATTGCCTTTTTGAACAGCTCCCGATCCTCTGCCCGGTCAATTGCGGTCGCATCGGTGCCGAGTAGGCGTACTCCGTTTTCCTGCAAAAATCCGTCGGCTGAAAGCTGCATGGCAAGCGTGAGTCCGGTTTGTCCGCCGAGTCCCGCAAGCAGGCTGTCCGGCTTTTCTTTGCGGATGATACGTTTGAGGGTTGTGACGTTCAGCGGTTCCAGATAAATTTCGTCCGCAAGCGCCTTGTCGGTCATAATGGTAGCGGGGTTGGAGTTGACCAAAACCACATTGACGCCGGCTTCCTTCAGTACGCGGCATGCCTGCGCCCCTGCATAGTCAAACTCTGCCGCCTGTCCGATCACGATGGGACCGGAGCCGATCACCAGAACTTTTTTGATATCTTTGCAAAGCGGCATTTTACTTTTCCTCCATCATCCCGATCAATCGGTCAAACAAAAATACGGTGTCAAGGGGACCTGCGTGCGCTTCCGGGTGAAACTGCACCGAAAAGGCGCGCAGTTCCGGGTAATCCACACCCTCGCACGTGCCGTCGTTGGCGTTGCGGAAACGCACCGCCCCAACCTGACGGATACTGTCGGAAACCACTGCGTATCCGTGATTCTGGCTGGTCATATAGGTTCTTTTGCTGACAAGGTCCGTCACCGGCTGATTGACACCCCGGTGCCCGTATTTCAGTTTTTCGGTTTTTCCGCCGAGTGCCAGTGCAAGAAGCTGGTGCCCCAGGCAGATGCCGAAAATCGGCACCTTTCCTGCCAGCTCGGACAGCACGGCGATTTCCGCCTTGTTGTCGGCGGGGTCGCCCGGACCATTGGAGAGCATGACACCGTCCGGCGACAGGGACAGTATTTCCTCTGCCGTCGCGGTATGCGGCAGTACCCGGACGGTGCAGTTGCGTTTGACCAATTCCCGGATGATATTCTTTTTACAGCCGTAGTCCAGCAATACCACACTGTGAGAGGAATTTTCCGGGGAAACCGTGTAAGGCGTCCGGCAGGAAACCGCCGCCACGGCGTCCGTAATCCGGTATGACGCAATAGCGGCAAGGTCCACGTCCGGGTCGTCGGTTATCATGGCGTTCATGATGCCGCTTTCCCGGATCTTTTTTGTGATTGCACGGGTGTCTACCCCGCAGATGCCGGGAATACCTGCTTCTTTCAGATAGGTGTCCAACGTCATTTCACAGCGGAAGTTGGACGGATGCTCGCACCATTCCCGCACCACATATCCGCACGCGGCACTCCTGCCCTCAAAGTCCGCGGGGATGATTCCGTAGTTGCCGATCAGCGGGAAGGTCTGAAGAATGATCTGTCCGGCGTAGCTTGGATCGGTCAGGGTTTCGATATATCCGCCCATACCGGTTGTAAACACCAGCTCTCCCGTTGCGGCGTGCGAGGCGCCGAATGCGGTGCCCTCTATGATCTCGCCGTCCGCAAAGACCAGGTAGCGTTTCATGCGTCGACGCCTCCGATCATGGCGGCAAGCAGGGCTTTGATGGTGTGCATCCGGTTTTCCGCTTCTTCAAATACGACCGATTGCGGTCCCTCAAATACCTCATTGCTCACTTCCATGGAATCTCTGCCGAATTTTTCGCATTTTTCCTTGCCGATTGTCGTGTTTTTGTCATGGTAAGCGGGCAGACAGTGCATGAATATGGCGTCCGGTGCGGCGTTTTGCATCAGTGCCGCGTTGACCTGGTACGGGAAAAGTGCCGCAATGCGTTCCGCCCAGACCGCGTCCGGTTCTCCCATGGAAACCCACACATCGGTATAAATGACCTGTGCATCACGCACCGCCTCGGCAGGGTCTTCGCAGAACCGCAGAGTGGCACCCGTCCCTTCCGCGATTTTTGCGCATGTTGCAATGAGCGCCGGGTCAGGGAAGTATCCCTTCGGTGCGCCTGCCGTAAAGTGCAGTCCCATTTTGGCACAGCCGACCATCAAAGAGTTTCCCATATTGAAGCGGGCATCCCCCATGTAGGTAAAGTGAATATCCCTCAGTTTGCCGAAGTGTTCTTTGATGGTGAGAAAATCCGCCAGAATCTGTGTCGGGTGAAATTCATCGGTCAGTCCGTTGAAAACGGGGACGGAAGCATACTTTGCCAACTCCTCCACGATGTTCTGCCCGAACCCGCGGTATTCGATCCCGTCAAACATGCCGGAGAGCACACGTGCAGTGTCCGCAATGCTTTCCTTCTTGCCGATCTGTGAGCCGGTCGGATCCAGGTAGGTGACGCCCATGCCGAGGTCTCTTGCAGCCACTTCAAAGGCGCAGCGGGTGCGGGTGCTGGTTTTCTCAAAAATCAAGGCGAGATTTTTTCCTTCGCACAGGCGGTGCGCCACACCGTCCTTCTTTTTCTTCTTCAGTGCCGCCGAAAGGTTCAGCAGAGCTTCGATTTCTGCCGGGGTAAAATCAAGCAACTTCAGAAAATCTCTGTTTTTGAATGTGTTCATATGTCCTCCCGTCTGTCAGCACAGACCTCTTTCAGAATTTGCACCGCCTGTGTCAGAAGCGGCATCGGAATATTCAGCGCGGGCAGGAGCCGCACCTTTCCTTTGGCACTGATGACCAGTACCCCTTTTTCGATGCAGTCACGGATGACATCCGCCGCCGGACGTTCGGTTTCCACGCCCAACATCAGCCCCAGTCCCGTGACCGACCGCACACCGGCGGCGCCTGTCAGTTCGCCGACAATATAGTCGGAACGCATCCTGACTCCCGCAAGTGTTTCTTCATCCAGGCGGGAGAGAACGGAAACGGCACCGGCGCAGCATACGGGATTACCGCCGAAGGTAGAACCGTGCGTGCCGGGCGTCAGTACATCTTTTACCTTCTCTCCCAGCACCGTGGCGCCGAGCGGAAGTCCGCCGCCGAGTCCCTTTGCAGTGGTGAAGATGTCCGGGCGAATGCCGTAATGCATGTATCCGTAGAGCATGCCGCTCCTGCCGTTCCCGATCTGTACCTCATCGCAGATCAGGAGCACATCACGCGCGCAGAGCAATACGGAAAGGTCTTTTACGAATGCCTTTTCCAGCGGAATGACACCCCCCTCCCCCTGCACGATCTCAATCATAACGGCGGCGGTGGGGTAGGTGTCAAGTAACTTTTTCACACCGTCCAGATCTCCCGCCGCAACGTAATGGAAGCCTTCGGTCAGCGGCGTAAAATCCCGATGGAACACCTCTTGCCCGGTTGCTGCCAGTGTGGTAATGGTTCTTCCGTGAAAGCTGTTTTGCAGGGTGATGATATGGTAATATTCTTTTCCTTTTTTCTCCTGTGCGTATTTGCGCGCTACCTTGATGGCGCACTCGTTTGCTTCGGCACCGGAATTGGAAAAAAAGACTTTTTGCATGCCGGTCTTTTCGCAGAGCATGGAGGCAAGCAGAGCACACGGTTCCGAATAATACAGGTTTGAAGTGTGTTGCAGTGTGCCGAGCTGTGCGGTCACCGCCGTCTGCCACGCCTCGTCCGCAAATCCGAAGGTGTTGACCGCAATTCCGGACGAAAGGTCAATATATGCTTTCTCGTTTTCGTCATACGCCAGGGATCCCTTTCCGTGCCTGAGGACGATGGGGAAACGGTTGTAGGTGCCGGCGATATAGTTGTAATCCAGGTCACGAATGTTTTGCTGCATGATCATACTCCTTTGGCGCTGGGGGCAGAACCGCCCTCAATAAACATGGTTCCGATGCCCTCGTTGGTCAGCATTTCAATCAGTATCGCGTGCGGAATGCGCCCGTCAATGATAAAGACACGGTTGACGCCCCAACGGATTGCATTGATACAGCATTCCACTTTCGGGATCATGCCGCCTCCGATGGTGCCGTTTGCGATCAGTTCCGGCGCATCCGCAGTGCGGACAACGGGAATCAGTGTGGCGGGATCGTTTTTATCTTTTAAGATTCCCGTAATATCCGTCATGGATATCAGGCTTTCTGCGCCGAGCTCACCTGCGATTTTTGCTGCGGCGGTGTCGGCATTGATGTTGTAGACATTGCCTTCATGGTCACATCCGATGGTGGAAATGACGGGGATATATCCTTTGTCAATCACGTCCAGAATGGGCGCGACATTGACCTTTGTGATTTCTCCCACAAATCCGAGGCGTTCGTCCTTGACCTTTGCCTCAATCATGTGACCGTCCATGCCGGAAAGACCGATTGCCTTGCCGCCTTTGTTTCCGATCAGGGCAACAAGACTTTTGTTGATCTTTCCCGCAAGCACCATCTGTACAATATCTGCCGTTTCTTTGTCGGTGACGCGCAGACCGTCTACAAAGACGCTTTCTTTTCCGACTTTTTTGAGCATTTCGGTGATTTCCGGTCCGCCGCCGTGTACCAGAACCACCTTGACGCCGATCAGGGAGAGCAATACAACATCCCGCATGACCGAGTCTTTCAGTTCCTCGTTGATCATGGCATTTCCGCCGTACTTTATAACAACAACTTTGCCGCTGTATTCCTGGATATAGGGCAGGGCATGTACCAGGACTTCCGCCCGTTTGGCATTTGTAATATCCATGTGATCCCCCTTCTTAGGTTCTGTAGTCGCCGTTGATTTTGACATAATCGTAGGTCAGATCGCATCCCCACGCAGTGGAGGCGGCGGTGCCTGCATGCAGACTGATCAGAATTTCAATTTCGCTTTCCAGCAGAATCTTTTTTGCCTCGTCCTCGGAAAAGGGAATTCCCGCACCGTCTTTGCAGACCTCGACCGTGCCTGCCGGGGAACGGAATGCCACATCTATTTTTGTGACGTCCACGGCGGCTCCGCTGTATCCGATCGCGCACAGCACCCTCCCCCAGTTGGCATCCGCACCGAACATAGCCGCCTTGACCAGGGAAGAGCAGATCACGCTTTTGGCAACGGTTTTTGCGGTTTTCAGGTCTGCGGCACCCGTTACTTTGCATTCCAAAAGCTTGGTAGCGCCCTCGCCGTCTCCGGCAATGCGGCGGCAAAGGTAAACGGTGACCGTATTGAGCGCCTGCATAAATGTGTCAAAGTCGGCACCCACGGCGGTGATTTCCGCATTGCCTGCCGCACCGTTTGCTAAGATCGTAACCATATCGTTGGTGGAGGTATCGCCGTCCACACTGACCATGTTGAAGGTTTCTGCAACGTCTCCGGAAAGTGCTTTCTGCAGCATTTCCGTACTGATGGCACAGTCTGTTGTCAGAAAGACCAGCATGGTTGCCATGTTCGGGTGAATCATGCCGGAGCCTTTTGCAATTCCGCCGAGGTGGCAGGTCGCATCGCCGATCTGAAATTCCACGGCGATTTCCTTGCATTTGGTGTCCGTGGTCATAATGCCCTGTGCCGCAGATGCCGAATCCTTTCCGAGTGCTGCCGTAAGTTGCGGAATGCCCGTGGCAATCGGTGTGATGTCCAAGGGCTGACCGATCACGCCTGTGGAGGCGACGAGTACGTCATTTGCGGAAATGTGCAGTTCGTCTGCCAGAAGGGTACACATCTGTTCTGCGATCTCCACGCCGTTTGCATTACAGGTGTTTGCATTTCCGCTGTTGCAGATCACTGCCTGAGCGCAGCCGTCCGTCAGGTGTGCCTTGGTGACAACCAGCGGGGCGCCTTTGACCAGATTGGTGGTATAGACCGCCGCCGCTGTGGCCTTTTTCTCGCTGTAGATCAACGCAAGATCTTTCTTTTTCTTGTTTTTCCGTATTCCGCAGTGTACACCCGCGGCAAAAAATCCTTTTGCGGCACAGACGCCGCCGTTGATTGTTTTCATTATTTTTCTCCTTATAGATTACAGGCATAGTCCTTTGGTCGGTTCCGTGCCCAATACGATATTCAGACATTCCAGTGCCGCGCCGGAGGCACCTTTCCCGAGATTGTCATAAACCGCAAGCAACAGCATTCTCTCCTGGTTTCCGGCTATGCTGATTTGCATGGAATCCTTTCCTGCCATAGAGGCGGCGGAGAGAAATCCGTTTTCGTCTACCGTTTCCGCGAAGGTCACAACGGGACCGTGGTATGCTTTGCGGTAGACCTCTGCGATTGTTTCGATTGTGGTTCCGGGTGCACATTGTGCCGCGAAGAGCGGTACGGTAACCTGCATCCCACTGTAAAAATTCCCGACAACGGGGCAGAAAACCGGGGCAGGTAAACCGCTTTGCGCCGACATTTCCGGGAGGTGCTTGTGCGATTGTCCCAGTGCGTACTGACGCGGGGCACACAGCGCCGCGGCGGATGGCTGTGCCTCATATTCCGCAATCATTTTTTTGCCGCCGCCGCTGTAACCGGTCAGAGAAAAACAGGGAAGCAGGGTTCCGGCGGGGAGAATTCCTGCGGCAGTCAGCGGAGCGGTGAGTGCAATAAATCCGCTGGCGTGGCATCCGGGTATGGCAATGCGCTTTGCCGTGCGGATTGCCGCTTCGTGAGCGGCGGACAGTTCCGGAAATCCGTAGACCCACCCCGGCGAAGTGCGGTGTGCGGTTGAGGTATCAAGCACCACCGTGTCCGGGTTTTCAATCAGAGAGACAGCCTCCCGTGCAGCCGCATCCGGCAGACAGAGGACGGCAACATCGGCGTCGTTCAGCGCGCGCGCGCGTGCGGCACTGTCCTTGCGTTGTGCTTCCGGCAGTGTGATCAGTTGCAAATCTGCACGTCCTGCCAGACGCTCAAAAATACGAAGCCCGGTTGTGCCGGAACTGCCGTCAACAAAAATTTTTTTCATGATTCTGAAACTCCTGCGTTTTGGCAATTTGTTGTTTGACAGAGAAAAACGAGTTTGATTTTGTATGTGTATTTTTATGCAATCGAATGGATCGGATCCTATCCTATCGGAAAAGGAAATCAACTGTGACTCCGCCCGGAGATAGCTCCCATTTGATAAATCCCGAACGAATCTAATATCGCGTATAATTATACATCTATTTTTGGGATATGTCAAGCGAATATTCGACAAAAATGCATATTTATGCACCATGACCGTTGCGAGACTGGATCCTATCCCTGACTTTGGCAATTTGACGGCGGCGGAATAACAGGGATTCTTTTTGCTGCAATCCTATGGCTGACTGCTCCGGCACGATGGTTGTGGCGCTGTCACGAATTCCCTTTGGAGGCGTTTTGTTTTTCTTTGCGTATAAAAATGCAAAAAGTTCCCCCGCAATTCTGTGATTGCGGGGGATTGGAAGTGATTTTAGCGGATTCGTGATCCGGCTTTCCCGTCAAAGCACTGTCCTTTTTTGGGGGACAAACAGCCCGTTCATATCGGCGTGTTCCAATTCCAGAAGCTTTATTTTTCTGTCAATGCCGCCTGCGTATCCGGTCAGACTTCCGCCGGTTCCGACGACCCGATGGCAGGGAATGATGATCGAGATTTCATTGTGACCGACTGCGCCGCCGACCGCCTGGGCAGACATTTTTGCGCATTGCATGCTTTTTGCAAGCTGCTTTGCAATATCGCCGTATGTAACGGTTTTGCCATAGGGAATCTGCAAAAGGATTTTCCAGACTTCCTGACGGAACGGAGAGCCGATGGGGTGCAGAGGCGGGGTGAAGTCCGGCTCTCTGCCGCCGAAATAAATATCAAGCCAGCGAACCGTTTCCGTCAGAATCGGTGTTTCTGCCTCTGCGTGCTCTGCCGGGAGATTGTCAGCGTAGTATTTTTCTTTTTCAAACCAAAGACCGCTGAGCCCGGTTTCATCGGCGGCGAGCAGAATATCGCCCAGCGGGGATGTGTAATGTATGACAAAAACCATTTTATACCTCCTGAGCCCGGTTGTTGTCCGTGTAAAGCCTGACAGTGAACCGACTGTTTTTCAACCGTACAAAAAATTTGTCATTTTATTTTTCTTTCTTTACCGGCAGATTGTCTTTCATCTCCGGGATTGCACCGCCCGCTACTGCCCAGATATACAGGCTTGCCACACTGCCACAGGGGCTGAATCTGCGGCGGTATTTTTTAAACAGTTTGCGATCGATTTTCCGGTGATGGTAAATCATCCGCAGTCCGCGCTGAATGGCAAGGTCATCGTAACTGAAAACATCGGGGCGTTGCAGACAAAACAGCAGAATCATTTCCGCTGTCCACACGCCAATCCCTTTCAGTGTGCACAGCGCCTGTATGGTTTCGGCGTCGGACATCCGGCTGACGGCGTCCGGGTCGAATGCACCTGTCCGGACCTTTTGGGCAAAATCCGTGATATACTCTGCTTTGCGGAATGTGATTCCCATGGATTGCAGTTTCGCGGTGCCTGCCGAAAGGACGGTTTCGGCGTTTACTGTACCCAAAGCATCCTGCATCCGTTGCCAGATGGTCGCTTGCGCCTTGGTTGAGATCTGCTGACCGACGATGTGATGGACAACAGACGAAAACAGGTCGGGATCCGTTGTGCGGTCAATATGTCCGACGCGGTCAATGACCGCGCATAACCGCTTGTCCTTTTGCCGCAGATAAGAAAGTTCTGCTTCTCCGTATGCAAAATACATGCTCCCACCTCCGCATTTCTATTCTGTATTGTACCATAAATGCACCCAAAAAGCAAGATGCGCGGAAATATGATCATCGGCACGGTACCATAACGGCGCATACTTGTGCAAGCAGCATCAAATCGGGACCGCGATAAAAGCCGATCCTTGGGGGGGAATACAGCGGTTTTTGCGGTCCCTTTCTGTTTTGCGATTTGACGGTCTTACAGTGTTGTGACGGCGCCGATAAAAATCGGCAGACCGGTCGCGTTGTCCACAATTGCGTAAACAAACGGACGGTCAAGCGTGACGCAAAGGGGGTCCATCGGCGCAGCATTGGTTGCCAAGGTTCCCCATGTGATTGCCGCCGCTTTTGTTCCGTTGCGGTCAACCTGAATAAAGACCTTCTGGCAGACCTCGGAACAGTAGAGATTGCCGTCCTCCGAATACCCGAGCTTTGAAAAATCCGCGTTTTCGTCGAACATATCGGTCATTCCCATTGCCTTGAGGGTGTTATTCAGATTCATGCTTGTGCTGTAGGTGAATTCCGGCATTTTTACCTTGACAATCGCGCTTTTGCGTGTGTTCCATATTTTCATCCATCCGGCGCCGTCAAGGGTGCTGATATAATCATAAATGTCTGTTTCTTCGTCGGGAAGCAGAGCGATGATGCTGTACTTGTTTCCGGCGTAGTTTTTTGCAAAGCCCTTGACGCCGTCAGCGGACAGGTAGGTGCTCTCCTCGGAAGAGAGCATCTGTACGGTCTTTTGCGTGCCGTCATAGTTTGTGAATTTGCCGTCGTCAATATCCTTTTTTTCATACTCGTTTGCCCATTTAGCGTCAAAGGTCAGTGCGTTGACCAGATACATGACGGCATCCGGGCTGATTTCGTCAATCATTTTTTCAATCATCCCGTCGGTATACTGCTTGCACCATGCGTTGATATCCTTCAATGTGGATTGGTCAAACGGCGCGGCGTAGACCTGCGCGTGATACCAATCGGCATTTGTCTGCAGGAATGCTTCGTTGATGTGAAGCCGGTTGTCCCCGTCGCGGAACCAGATGGAATCCGCAAGATTCAGCTTGCAGTCGTCTGCGCGATAAAGCGAGGAGGTGTAGGCGTAAAGAGACCGATTGAGCGTGTCGATATCCATGCCGAATGCCGCTTCCATCTGTGCCTTGGTGTTGTTGTCTGCACCGTTTGCGATCATGGCAAGGCAGAGAACGGCGGAGAGCGGTGAGATCAGGTCGTTTTCTTCATCCTTGGTTACAAGCCCCTGAAACAGCGACAGGGAAAAGTCTGCCATTGCGGTTCTGAATTTTTCACTTACTTCTCCGGTTTCGGTTGCTTTGCGTTCGTAATTCTTTGACAGTTCGGCGGCGTCAACGCGCAGGGTGCATGAACTGCAGGACAGAAGCAGGATTCCGGCAAGCAGCAGGATTCCGGCAAGCAGCAGGGGCAGGACTGACATTAGGATTCTTTTGGTTTTCATCATAACGCTCCTTTTCGTTCTGATTGCACGCACGTTTATGCAATATTTCCTGTGTGTGGATTCCGGGGATATACATTTCTTACGGTATTATTATAACACATATTTGCCCCGTTTTCCACGGCGGAAAGAAAAAATTCCGTTGCGCGGCAAAAAAGCCGCTTCGGGCGGATTTTGACGCTTGAAAAGCCCCCGGCGCAAAACGTCCGGGGGCTGCAAAGAAAGTATGAAACGATACAACGGATTTTTAGCAATAGAACTCCATCGGATAGGTCAGATATTCGTTGGGTGCGAGCTGATCGGCGGTGACATAGCCGGCGGGGGCAGCGATCAGGCTGGGCAACCGGTTGACGATCGTTGCGCAGGTGTGCTCCACCGTGGCAGGTTTCACAACGTGGAACTCGGTGTCGGGTTCGCCGGTGATCTTCCAGTCGCACATATCGCCGTCATTGGGACCGTAGACCTTGCCGATAGTTTCTTCCTCAATGGTGATGCCCTGCATGGTTTCAATGGTAACCACGGCGGACATACCGATGCAACGGCCGGCTTTGATGGTCTTGTCGAGCGTGGAGGACTCGATATCATGATCAATGATGCAGGGAACATGCTTCTGGGTGATGGACTTGATGGTCAGTCCCAGTTTGTTGGCAAGCGCCTCACTTGCGTTCCAGGCATAGGAAGGCTCGAAGGAAGCGGGATGGGCAATCTGCTGTTCGAATTCTTCCCGGGTCAGATCACAGCCGTGAGCTTTGGCAAGCGCCAGACCGTACTCATCGACGTTGTAGCTGTAAGCGCCCTTGATCTTGGTGATCTTGTGGCAGCCGCCGGCGACCAATGCCACCATGTTGATCCAGAAGATATCCTGCATACCGCTGCCGGTGATGGTGCAGCCGGTTTCCTTTGCCATGGCATGCAGCCGGTTGATCTGTGCCGCGGAGGTCGTCCACGGGTAAATGGCTTCCTCGCAGGTGGTGATGACATTGATGCCGCGTGATACGCATTTTTCCACATGCTCGTAAATATCGCCGATGAAACTGAACAGGGTTACGATGGCAACATCGGCATCGCACTCGTCAAGCACTTTGTCTGCGTCGTTGGAGATGATAACGCCCGTTTTCAGACCAAGCCCGGCAAAATCGCCGACATCCTGTCCGACAACGGCGGGATTGACATCAATGGCGCCCACGATCTGTGCGCCGTGCTCGTGCAGATACCGGAGAATGTACTTGCTCATCTTGCCGCAACCGTACTGTACAACTTTAATTTTTTCCATGAGAATTTCCTCCTTGAATTTTGTATATAGCGGGCCGAACCTCTTGTCTTCCGCTCTTTAACTTTATTATATACCCTCATGTCGGAGTAGAGTCAAGGCATTTCACGAAAAATTCACAATAATTCCTGGCTGAAGGTCACCGGCACCTGTAGGCGCAAAAACATATTCCGGCGGTCGCTGTCGAAAACGTTGAATTCGGTCAGTACCTCGCAGATGTAGTCGCCGCTGATCTGCCAGTTGTTGTTGCGGCAGACCTCACGAAGCCGGTTGGCATAGCGGATCTCGTCGTCATAACGGTCCAGGTAAATGCAGGCATACATGCCGCTGTCCAGCACCGCTGCGTCGCGGAAGTGTTCTACGTCGCGGTAGTCGAGAAAAATAAAGACGTCTTTTGCCGCAAAGTGCTCTGCAAGGAAGTCCTCCTTTGTGATGCTCGTACCCGTCGCATAAGAATGAATGTGCGAAAACCCGCGTTCCATCAGCGCCTGCCGCAGGTACATCAGCTCTTGCTCGTAGGTGTAGATGTCCGCGTCATAGAAGTTGCTGCGGCACGACAGTCCCCACAGATAGCGGCGGTCAATGTATTCCAGCGCAATGGTTCCTTTTGCCGGGGATTTGCGATAGCGTTCCACACTGGCAATTGCCCGCTCAACGGCATTGTGGCGGGATTTCAGTTCCCGCATCTGGCGGTGAAGCTGCTCGTTTTTGCGGATCAGAATGGTTTCGATCAGCGTAATATCTTCCTTTTTCAAAACGTCGGCAATCTCCGAGAGGCTCATGCCCAGCTCTTTCATATAGGCGATCATGTCCAACCGTGCGTTCTGCGCCATGTCATAGTAGCGGTAGCCGCTGTCGGGATCCCTGCGGCGCGGGTGCAACAGTCCCAGTTCGTCATACAGGCGTAATGTTGCGACGGTCAGATGGTTCATCTCCGCCATTTTTCCGATGGACAGCAGTTCGTTTTGCATAAAGTCACCTCCAAAACTCTCATCTGCCAATAGAGTTTACCAGATTGCAGCCGGTTTGTCAAGACCCCCTTTCAGTCACCAAAAAGCGGTTCGCACGGTGTCCGGCGTGCAAACTGCTCTCAGAGGTAAGCATGAATACGAAGAAGTCGTTATGGTCCTTGGTCACACATCGTTTTCGGCAGGCGAAGGGACGGGAACGCCGCCGGTCAGGGAGCAGGGGAGAAGATCAAAGGCGTCCAGTTCGGCAAAGCCCGTATCGGTTTGCGTCTTTTCAATGCGGAGGGTGTAATCTCCGTCTTCCTCAATGAGCAGGTGATCAAAGGTCAGAGAGGAACCCACATCGTCGATGCCTGCCACATGGGCGGTGGATTTGTAGGCAGAGCCCGTAAGCTTGGCGTTCTCAGCCTCATAGCGGATTGCACTGCCGTTTTGGGGTTGCCGAACAGTGCCTGCTTACTGCCGCCGTACAAAATATGAAGAAAATTGCCTACCTCTGCTGGAGGAATACCTCCAATTTCTTTGCCCTTTTTCTCTGCTTTAACAAAAAACAAAGCCCCTCTCTTGCTTAAGATGGGCTTTGTCAGTGATCTGACGCTTCATCAGAGCGTTTTGACCTGCTCACCCACGACCTCCGGGTACCCCGGAGCGGGGAGGAGTTCAAAGCCGCTTCGAAAGCAAAAGAAAAGAGACACGCAATGCGCATCTCTTTCCTTTTGAGTAGAGGTGCCGAAAAAGATGTACTCAAAAAATATCTGATAGTTTGTTCATTAAAGTTTCATTCATGCCCTTTAATGACGGAATATGAATGAAAACAGTATTGGGGTTCTTTTTCAACATGTGATAATATGCGGCATTACATAAATATTTTGTTGGAGCTTTTGAAGC
>ERZ809074.475-NODE-475-length-64376-cov-29.795961_pt1 | contig 64376 bp, 58 predicted proteins | sample MGYA00520795_ERZ809074 | MGnify/ENA primary metagenome ERZ809074 (study PRJEB31570, sample SAMEA3212989) | Homo sapiens | biome: human-gut; feature: human gut; material: fecal | place: Sweden | collected 2011 ...
TGGTCCCATCCTCAAGGTACAGGATGCAGGGACCGCAGGTGCCCTTGCTGGTTTTAGCCAGCATACGCTGGCACAGCTCACTGGGCGCGACGGTGCGGGCGGCAGCGCCCGCAATATGGTTGTTCGCCATAGTTCTCCTTCCCGGTCTCACAGGACCGGCTTAAAGGTGTGCAGTTAGGCCTCGCGGTATTTTAACCGCAAGCATCGCTTATGGCATTAATTACATAGAATTGTTTACAAAAGAATAATTATGACTTCCTATGCATAATGATTTTTCTGGGACGGTGATTAAAAAATCATCCCGCGTGGGCTTGCGACTCACGCGGGATGACATCGTTCTATGTAACTGCGGACTACTTTTGCTTGTCCTGCTCCAGCAGCTCGGACGGCGTGCGGTCGGGCTTTCCGCCGCGGAAGATCTCTCGACCGTGCAGACGATGCTCAAGATCGCGCTCGGCCTGTTCCTCCGTGATCTTGGTCTGGCTCACCACCGGGTCCTCGATAAGCGACGACACCGAGTTCACCTGTTTTTGAATGCGCTCGGCAATGGTGTCGTCCACGCTTACGATGCGCATCTTCCAGTCGATATTCGTGGCGTTGGACGAGCTCTTAGTCCAGACGAACGTCAGGATGGCGCTCTGGTGACCCTGAGCGGGAAACATGCCAAAGAAGGAATCGTGCTGGATCCTGCTGTCCTCGTCGATATAGGCGTGAACGTTATACACCACGCGGTCGATCTTGTCGTTGAGCAGGGCATTGGTTGCGAGTGCCGCCGCCTGAATCTGACCGTTGGATAGCAGCTCGAGTTCATTGGCAGAAGACGTGTCCAGCACCGTCACCTCAACCGTGCCCGAGCGCTCATCTGCCTCGTCGACGGTAAAATCGAGTGGGAACTGCGTAAAGCCATTGCCCCATTCAAGTCCACCCTTGAGCGCAGTCGAGACGGTATCCACCGAAACGCTCTCGGAGAGGTTCGCGGTGTTCAGACGTCGCATCACACCGTAGCCAATCTGCATGCCAACAATCAGCACCAAAATGCCGATAACCACGGCCATGGCAGTCTTCGTAATGGTATGGCTCACCTGCGAACCCGAAGGGTCGTCCTCGGACAGCGGGTCGATATGTTTTGCCTGGCTCGCGCGATCCTCGCTGCGCAGCCGCGCCAGCGTCGCCTTGTCACCGTGCTTGACGGCGGCCTCTTTCTCGCGCATGCGCTCGGTACGCTTTTTGGCAAGCGTAGGATCCAAGACGCCGGATGCATCGATTTCGGAGAATAACTCCGTCACTTCTTCCGGAGTCAAAGGGTTCTTATCAGCCATGATCTTCCTGTCATATCAATCAGTCGAGCTCGTGCGCACGCGCACCTTCGAACTGCATTCGATAGTAACGGGCATAAGTGCCGCCACGGGCGAGAAGCTCCTCGTGCGTGCCACGTTCCACAACGCGACCATGCTCAACGGTCGCAATCTCGTCAGCATGCTTAATAGTCGAGAGACGGTGGGCGATGATGATCGTGGTACGGCCGCGTGCCAACTCCTCGAGCGACTCCTGCACCGCCTCCTCGCTCTCGTTATCCAGAGCACTCGTCGCCTCATCCAAAATAAGGATCTTGGGATTCTTAAGAAACACGCGCGCAATGGCGACGCGCTGCTTTTGACCACCCGAAAGACGGCTGCCGCGCTCGCCCACCACGGTGTCGTAGCCCTGCGGAAGCGATTCGATAAAGGTATCGATATTGGCGCGGCGGGCCGCCTCGGCAATCTCTTCAGCCGTGGCGCCCGGCTTGCCGTAGGCGATATTCTCGCCGATCGTGCCATCGAACAGGTACACATCTTGCTGCACCAGGCCGATGGCACGGCGCAAGCTATGCTGCGTCACGTCGCGCACATCCTGGCCGTCAATGCTAATGGATCCGTCAGCCACGTCGTAAAAGCGCGGCAACAGCGAACAAGTCGTCGATTTGCCGCCACCCGAGGGACCAACCAAAGCGATGGTCTGACCGGGCCTAATGGACAGGTCCATATGGTCGATAACAGGGCGTCCGTCGGCGCTGCGCTCGCCCAATTCAACATCCTCGTAGCTAAAGCACACGTCGCGGTACTCCACAGCACCAGCCGTCACCTGCAGATCCGCAGCACCCGGCTTATCCTGAATATCGGGGACAGTCGAGAGCACCTCATCCATGCGCTTAAAGCCGGCGATGGCCTTCTGATACGTCTCGGCCGAATTGACGAGCGTCTCGAGCGGCGTGCAGAACAGTGAAATGTAGAGCGCAAAGGTTGCCATATCGACCGCCTGAAGCTGACCCTGGGCAACGAGCCAACCGCCCAGCAGCACCACGATCACATAGAGCACGCCCGAGAGCAGGCCATACGTCGCGGTGTAGACGCCCATGGCGTGATACATGTTTTCCTTGGACGAAAGGTAGCGATCGTTCGAAGCGCGAAACTTAGAACGCTCGGTCTGCTCATTGGCAAAGCTCTTGACCACACGCATGCCCGCCAGCGAATCCTGCAGCTGCGCGTTGATGCCACTAATCTTTTTGCGGTTATCGCTAAAGACCTCGCGCATGCGCATATTCTGCCAAAACATAATGACCGCGAACACCACCGTCACCACTGCCATGGCAAGCGCGAGCACCGGCGCGATGGTAAACAGAATCACAAACGAGCCGATGATCTCGATGCCGCAGATAATGATCCATTCGGGCACGTGGTGCGCCGCCTCGCAGATATCGAACAGATCGTTGACCACGCGGCTCATCATGTCACCCGAGCTGTTGCGATCGAAGTATGCAAAGCTAAACCGTTCGTACTGATCGAACAGGTCCTCACGCATCTTGGACTCCATGCGCGCGCCCATCACGTGGCCCCAATAGCTCACAAAGTAGCGGCAGGCGCAGCGGATGGCATACATCAGCACCAGTCCCACCGCAATCATACCGAGCACCTGCATAATGGCAGCTTGGCCCTGGGCAAATAGTCCCCCGGTCAGATTGCGCAGGATAATGGGAAACGCCAGGTCAATGGCGGCAAGCACCAGGGCACAAACCGTATCGGCAACAAAAAGCCCCATCTGGGGCTTGTAATAAGACAGAAAACGCTTCAGCATAATCACCTTACGCGGTTTTACCAAACCGCGTTTCGTCTCGACGCTGCAAGTGCTCCATTTGGACAATCTGGCCTTCAATCGTCGGTCGCGTATATCCATACGCTTCCCTCCTCTTTTAGGCCACCTTGTCTCAAATGGAACACTTTCGCTGACTTACACAAACCTGCGAGGTCATAGCCCCCGCACCAATAACGTTGGCAAAATGACCCCAGGTCACCCCACTCGTTAAAGCTCCGCGCCACCAAGGCGGTGCGCGATGCTGTCGCAGGCAAGCGCGCCCACGACGGTCTTGGCGTCTTCGATCTTGCCGTCGAGCACAGCATCGATCAGCTCATGCAGCGGCACCAGGTCAACGTTGACAAACTCATCATCGTCGGGATCGGGCGCATCAAACTCGAGCTTGGTAGCCAGGTAGATGTGAATGATCTCGTCGCAAAAACCGCAGGTCGTGACAATCGACGTCAAAAAGCGGATGCGACCGGCCTTAAAGCCCGTCTCCTCGTGCAGCTCGCGCTTGGCGCAATCGAGCGGGTCCTCGCCCGGGTCGAGCTTGCCGGCGGGAATCTCGACCGTCACACGGTCGATGGCGGTGCGGTACTGACGCACCAGCACGATCTTGCCGCTCTCGGTCAGCGCCACAACGGCCGCCGCACCCGGATGGCGAACGATATCGCGGGCACTGCGGTGACCGTTGGGCAGCTCAACCTCAAGACGGTGGACGTCGAGGATCTTGCCCTTCCAGGCGCACTCCTCCGAAAGAATCTTCTCGTGCAGCAGGGCGTCATGCGGGTCGTCGTCGCCCAGCACCAGCGCGGGCTCGTCGGCAACCTCGCCGCCCGGCTCGCCCTCGGCGTGCCCGTACGCACGACCGTCTTCCTCGACGATCTGCGCGTCCACGAGCTCTTCGTTCTTATCGTCCATCCGTCTCATTCCTCTCGGATTTTAGGCATCCCAGGCGTCGCGGCCGCGCAGCGCGCGCAGGCCAATGTCGTGACGCAGGGTCTTGCCCTCAAAGTCGATCTTCTCGCAGGCCTCGTAGGCAAGGTCGCGAGCGCTCTCGAACGTGTCACCCAGCGCGGTCACGGCGAGCACGCGACCGCCGTTGGTCACGAGCTTGCCGTCCACCACAGAGGTGCCGGCGTGGTACACCGTCACGTTCTCCATGGCCTCGGCGTCCTCGATGCCGGTGATGACCTTGCCCTTCTCATAGCTGCCGGGATAGCCCGCGCTCGTCAGAACAACGGCCACGGCCCACTCGTCACGCCAATCGAGCTCAACCTGATCGAGCTCGCAGTTGGCGCAGGCAAGCATAACCTCGACCAGGTCGTTCTTAAGGCGCGGCAGCACGACCTGCGTCTCGGGATCGCCAAAGCGGGCATTGAACTCCAGCACCTTGGGGCCGGCTGGGGTAAGCATAAATCCGCCGTACAGGCAGCCGCGGTAGTCGATGCCCTCGGCGGCGAGCTCTGCCACGGTCTGCTCCATGACCTTCACCATGGTGGCGTGCTCCTCGTCGGTCACGATAGGCACCGGGCTGTAGACGCCCATGCCACCCGTGTTGGGGCCAAGGTCGCCCTCGAGCGCACGCTTGTGGTCCTGCGAGGTAGCCATGGGACGAACAGTCTTGCCGTCGGTAAAGGCCAGCAGCGAGCACTCGGGGCCAACGAGCATCTCCTCGATAACCACCGTGTTGCCGGCATCGCCAAAGGCGCCGCCAAAGCACTCACGCACAGCCTCCTCGGCCTGCGAAAGCTCGGTTGCCACGATAACGCCCTTGCCTGCGGCAAGGCCGTCGGCCTTCACGACCAGCGGAGCGCCCTGCTCGCGCACGTAGGCGAGAGCCGATGCCTCATCGGTAAACGAGCCGTAGGCGGCCGTCGGGATGTTCGCACGCTCCATGAGCTGCTTGGAGAACAGCTTGGAGCCCTCCATCTGGGCACCCTCGGCACCCGGGCCAAAGCACGGGATACCCGCCGCGCGGACGGCGTCGGCAACGCCAGCCACGAGCGGAGCCTCGGGGCCAATCACCACGAGTCCGCATCCATGGCCCTGGGCAAACGCCGCCACGGCCGCAGGATCGCAATCGTCGAGAACCACGTTCTCGCCGCAGTTCGCGGTGCCGCCGTTGCCCGGCGCAATGTAGAGCTTGCCGGCGCGCGGTGATGCTGCGAGCTTGGCTGCCAAAGCATGCTCGCGGCCGCCGCTGCCCAACAACAGAATGTCGATGGTTTGAGTGTCCGCCTTCAAGGGTGCCTCCTCTATGGATTAACGGCCCGTCAACCATGCGGGCCCATTACAAGCAAATATACCCCTCGGCCGCCCGCCTGGGCTGCAAAGGGGTATATCGCAATAACCGTATAAACCGATTACTTCCAGAATCGGTTGATGATCTGCTCGCGACCGGCGCCAACGCCAATGAACGTCACGCGGGTGTGTGCCAGATCCTCGATAAACGCCACGTAGTCCTGAGCCTCCTGCGGCAGCTCATCAAAGCTGCGGCAACCGGTGATGTCGCACTTCCAGCCAGGGAGCTCCTCGTAGATGGGCTTGGCATGCTCAAAGCGCACCTGGTGCTCGGGCACGCTCGTGTAACGCTCGCCGTCGACGTCATAGGCAACGCACACCTTAATGGTGTCGAAGGCCGAAAGCACGTCGAGCTTGGTCACGGCGATGTCGGTAAGGCCGTTGACGCGCGAGGCATAGTTGGCGATAGGGCCGTCAAACCAGCCGCAACGACGACGGCGACCGGTGGTCACGCCGTACTCGTAGCCCTCCTCGGTCAGCGTGTGGCCGGCCTCGGACTCATAGGAAAGCTCGGTGGGCATGGGGCCCGAACCGACGCGGGTGATGTAGGCCTTCATAACGCCCAGCACGCGATCGACGTTCTTCATGCCCACGCCGGAACCGGTAATGGCGCCGCCTGCGGTGCAGTTGGAAGACGTCACATACGGATAGGTGCCGTGGTCGATGTCGAGCAGCGTCGCCTGAGCGCCCTCAAACAGCAGGTCCTTGCCCTCATCGATCATGTTGTTGAGCAGCAGGCTCGTCTCGGTGATGTAGGGGCGCAGACGCTCGGCCATGGGCAGGTACTCGTCGCAAATCTGGTCCACGGTGTAGGTGGGCAGGTTGTAGATGAACTCGAGCTCGGGGTTCACGCGGGCCAGAGCGGTCTCCAGCTTATCGCGGAACAGCGCCTCGTCCAGCATGTCCTGCATGCGCAGGCCAATGCGGGCCATCTTGTCCTGGTAGCACGGGCCGATGCCGCGCTTAGTGGTGCCGATGTTCTTCTTGCCAAGCTTCTGCTCAAAGGCGCCATCCAGATCGATGTGGTACGGCATGATGACATGCGCGTTGCCACTGATCTTGAGATTCTTGGTGGTGATGCCGTCGGCCTCGAACATGTCGATCTCCTCAAGGACAACCTTGGGGTTGACGACGCAGCCGTTACCGATCACCGACACGTGGTCGGAATACATGATGCCGGAGGGCACCTGGTGCAGGCCGTACTTCTTGCCGTTGACGACGATGGTGTGACCAGCGTTGTTGCCGCCCGAGTAGCGCACGACGGCATCGAAGTCGCCGGCGACCAGGTCGCAAATCTTACCCTTGCCCTCATCGCCCCACTGGGCACCGACCAAAACGGTTGACGGCATGTTTACTCCTTACATTCATGGCCTGTCTACGCGCCATGCCGGCACGCAGAAGCACAAAACATTCCCAGTATACCCGTGCAACGGGCGCCTGTCCTACTCCTCGGCATGTGCCCCATCAAGCTCATAGAACTTGGTGGATGCCGGCAGGAACATCAGGTCGACGTCGCCGATCGGGCCCGAACGGTTCTTGGCCACGACGATACGCGTAACGCCCTCGTCGGGTCGATCGTCGCGCGAGGCTTCGGCCTCGTCGGCGGAGCGGTCCAAGAACATAACGATATCGGCGTCCTGCTCGATGGAGCCCGATTCACGAAGGTCGGAAAGCTGCGGGCGCTTGCCGGTACGGGATTCGACCTGACGCGAGAGCTGTGACAGCGCGATGAGCGGGATCTTGAGCTCCTTGGCCATGATCTTAAGACCACGCGACATCTCCGAAACCTCGACGGTACGGCTCTCGGAGCGGCGTCCCGGCGGAGGACTCACCAGCTGCAGGTAGTCCAGGATGATGATTGCCTTCTCCTTGTTATGGAGCATGCGGCGGCTCTTGGCGCGAATCTCGGTCACTGTGGTGCCGGGCGTATCGTCAATCAGGATATCGAGCTTGGACAAGGTCTGCGTGGCCTCGTTGATATTGGCCCACTGCTCGGGGCTAATGCGGCCCATGCGGAAGTCACTGATCGAGATCATGGCGTAGGCACAAATCAGACGCTGGGCAATTTCCTTGCCCGACATCTCCAGCGAGAAGAAGCCGACGGTATAGCCCGCAGCGGCAGCATTGAGCGCCAGGTTTAGAGCGAACGACGTCTTACCTACAGCAGGACGGGCGCCGATGATGATGAGCTGGCCCTCGCGGAAGCCCATGAGCATACGGTCGAGCGACGGGAAGCCCGTGGGCACGCCTGCAGCCTGACCGCCGGCCTTGCACACTTCCTCGGCCTCGTTATAAGCCTCGACCATAAACTCGGTCAGCGTCTTGTAGCTCGACTTAACCTCACGCGCCGTGACCTTGAGCAGTTTGCTCTCGGCCAGCTCCACGACCTCTTTGGTGTCGGTGGGGGCGTTGTAGGCCAGCGCGTTGATCTCGTTGGTGGCGCCAATCAGCTCACGCAACATCGAGTCGCGGCGAACGATGGCGGCATGGTGCTGCCAGTTGACGAGCGACAGAGTCTGTCCCATCAGCTCCAAAATGTACGCCTCGCCGCCCACGGCATCGAGCTTGTTGATGCTTCGCAGGTAATCGATCAGCGAGATGGAGTCGATGGGGATGCGACTGTTGTACATATCGACCATCGCGGTATAGATGGTCTTATGAATGGGCCGGTAGAAGTCATCGGGCTGCAGCTCGACCTGGGCCTCTTCGACCACCTCGGGCGATAGCAGCATAGCGGCCAGTACGTTGGCCTCTGCATCTTGGTTTTGGGGGAGACCCAACTTGGAGCCGCGGTCCTCGACCGTCAGCCCCGTCTCCCTATCGTCATATGCCATGAGCATCCTCATTCATATCGCTTGCGAGCATCCATAGTATCAGCCACGGCTATAAATCGAGCCGCGCCTTGGCAATCATCACCGAACCAAACGGATGAACGGTCCCATACACGGGACCGCATCTCAATGGCTGCCACGACACTCCCCCAGCGCAAAAAATAAAAGGGCACCCTGGTCTCCCAGAGCGCCCTTCTTAGAACAAGATTGTTGCGTTGCAGCAAATGCTACTCGGCAGCAGCCTCGGTCTCGACCTCGGCGGTCTCGGCCTCGGCGACCTCGGCGGTCTCCTCAACCTCAGCCTCGGCAGCGAGCTCCTCGGCGGTAACGCCGACGAGAACGACAACCTCGGCCTTGATCTCGCGGTACAGCGAGATGGCAACGGTGTGGGCACCGGCAACCTTGATGGGCTTACCGAGCTCGACGCGCTTGCGGTCGATGTCCATACCGAGCTGATCCTTGATGGCGTCAGCGATCATAGCGGCGGTAACGGAGCCAAAGAGGATGCCCTCGTCGCCGACCTTGACGTCAACGGTGACCTGCTTGCCCTCGAAGGCAGCCTTGGTCTCGTTGGCGGTAGCCAGACGGACGGCCTCGCGCTTGGCGATGTTGTTGCGACGCTCGTCAAGCTGCTTGAGGTTGCCCTTGGTGGCGGCAACAGCGAGCTTCTTGGGGAACAGGAAGTTCTCAGCGTAACCCTGAGCGACCTCTACGACGTCGCCCTCGCCGCCCTTGCCCTTGATCTCATCGAGAAGAATAACCTTCATGATGCGTCTCCCTTCTTAGCCGCGGTCGCGGTTGCCACGAGAGGAAACCACGGGGACGGTGTACGGCAGGAGGGCCATCTCGCGGGCGCGCTTGATGGCGTTGGCGATGTCATGCTGATGCTGCGTGCAAGCGCCAGTGACGCGACGGGGCTTGATCTTGCCACGGTCGGTCATGTACTTACGGAGAAGCTGAGTGTCCTTATAGTCGATGAACTCAGTGTTCTCCTTGCAGAACTGGCAGTACTTACGACGCGGCTGACGTGCAGAATAATCATTAGCCATGTCAAAATACCTTTCATTTGGCAACTTCGGCGAGCCGAAGCCGCCTCTCACTCAAAAATAGGTGAACAACCCTTAGAACGGGATGTCCTCATCGTAGACGTCGACCGCGGGCGGCGTAGCCACCGGTGCGGCAGGACGTGCTGCGGGCGCGGGAGCTGCGGGGGCGTAACCGCCCTGATCGTAGCCACCCTGGCCACCACGGGAGCTCATAAACTCGATCTCATCGACGATGACCTCAAGCTTGCTCCTGCGCTGACCGTCGCGCTCCCAAGAGCTGTAGCGCAGCTTGCCCTCGATCGCGACCTTGTTTCCCTTTGCCAGGAAACGGCTCACGGCCTCGGCGCGGGTGCCAAACATAGTGCAGTCGACAAAGTTGGGATAGTCCTCCCACTCGCCAGTCTGCGCGTTGCGGCGACGATCGTTCACGGCGACGCCAAAGGACAGAACCTGGGTTCCGCCGGCGGTGGCGCGCAGCTCGGGATCGCGGGTGAGGTTACCGGTGATGTTCACTCGATTGATGCTCATAACTCACTACTTCCTCTTGGGGCACAAGCCCAGTCCAAAACGACAGTCTTACTCCTGGTCGTCGCGACGGACGATCATGTGGCGGACAACAGCGTCGGTGATGCGCAGGACGCGATCAAGCTCGGCGATCTGGGTAGGATCTGCGTGGAAGTTGATGAGGGTATAGTCACCATCGGTGAGGTCGTTGATCTCGTAGGCGAGCTTGCGCTTGCCCCACTCGTCAACGGAGTCGACCTTGCCAGCGCCCTCAGCGATCGTGGTATCGATACGCTTCATAACAGCGAGACGAGTCTCGGGGTCGAGCGACGGGTCAACAAAGAACAGCAGTTCATAAGCCTTCATATTGTCACCTCCTCTGGGCAAATGTGGCTTCAGGTCGTGAAGGTGCGCCTGAAGCAGGAAAAGACTTGGTAATAATATCTTTCAACCTCCCAGGCTGCAAGAATATGCAGCTACAACCTCATGACCTCCACATATGTCCATGCTTACACGGCACTTCTCGCGTATTCCAACCAAATGCTGACCAAGAGCTTGACGGATTCGATAGCAAGATACGCCGCGGCGAGGACAACCTGAGCCAAACCGCAGGTCGTCGATCGCAGGGTTGTGGTCGCAAAATGCATGCCACCGGTTCGATCAATTGCCTCAAAATTTTTAAATTCGCTGCCACGTCATTCATGAATACCTATTTTGAACAGGTCATCAAGCGGGATCTGGCTGGTCAGGATGCTTTTTTAGTACTTATCTGGCACATGCCGGATACGGGCGCGGACCGAGCGGTTTAAAAAATGCCAAGTTTTCTGTTTGCACTTTTCGATTCCTCGTGTATACTGACTTTCGCATTTAACGGAGAGTTGTCCGAGTGGCCGAAGGAGCACGATTGGAAATCGTGTAGGCGTCAAAAGCGTCTCCAGGGTTCAAATCCCTGACTCTCCGCCAGTTAATTCCAAAGCAGGCCTTAGAGCCTGCTTTGTTTTTACCCCACGCGGAGGGGTGGCAGAGTGGTTGAATGCGGCGGTCTCGAAAACCGTTTGGCCTGTATAAGGTCACGAGGGTTCGAATCCCTCCTCCTCCGCCATTTTGATTGAGATAGCTCCCAACAACGGGAGCTTTTTTGTTTTGAGTCCCTTACAAATAAATACGGCGGAGGAGGAGGGATTCGAACCCGCCAGGGCACGGAGCGTAAAGAAAATGCGCCACTGGCGCGTTTTTAGCGCAGCGCGGTCGGCGTAAGCCGACCGGATATATTTTGAGTTCCGATCAAAATATAGACATCCCTCCTATTCAGCCACGCCCCCATCGCGTTCAGCATCAACCCAGTTCCGACCGTTTGCCGAGCAATAGGGTCGCAATCGTCGCCGAACATGTACTATGTACGGGCATTGTCCAATCCCGTAACCCAAAGGACCCCATCTTGCCCGTCGTCGCCGCTATAACCGTTACCTCACATGCCTCGGATGCCATGGTCGCTATCCCATTTTGGCTCGAGATGTTCGCCGTTGTCGCCGCATCGATCTCGGGTGTGTTGGTTGCGCGCGCCCACAAGCTCGACCTGGTGGGCGCAGTCGCACTCGCGGTGGTCTGCGGTCTGGGCGGCGGTCTTTTGCGCGATATGACGCTCCAGGTCGGCAACGTCTACATCCTCAACCAGCCAATGGCGCTGCCGCTCTCCATCGCCACGGCGGCCATCATCTACATCTTCCCGGCAATTGTCGACAAGCCTGACAAACTCATTCCCCTGCTCGATATCATCTCGGTCGGCATCTATGCGGCAACCGGCGCGGACAAGGCGCTGGTCTACGGATTTGCACCCGCCGTATGCGTCATGATGGGCTTCTTCACTGCGGTGGGTGGCGGCATGTTGCGCGACGGCTTTATGGGCGTGGTTCCGGGCATTTTCCAACGTACTAACTTTTATGCCATCGCCGCCATCGCCGGATCGACAAGCTATGTGTGTCTCGTTATGAGCGGCATCGTGAGCAATGTCGCCGCGCTGGTCGTATGCGTTGTCGTGACCATGGGTCTGCGCTGGCTCTCGCTGCGCTTTGACATCAAAAGCCCCACCGAAGAAGACATCGCGCGCTTTTTGCACCGTAAAAAGTAGACAGCACGACACTTTGAAATGCAACCGAGAGGTTCTTTTAGAGCGCCCGCGCGTTGGGTACCCTGTTAGATACATGTCGAGTATCTAACGAAGGATTCACTATGCCCTGCAACCTAGCACCGTCGACCCAGCGCCGTAAAGCGCAGGCCCGCATCGTCCTCCTGTTCGCACTGATTGCGCTTGCGCTGACCGTACTTCCCACGGCGTCGTTCGCCGGCACAGACACCGCGGGCAACGTACTCGCAACCGAAGCTGACTCAACTCCATCTGACGTCGAAGGCGACCTGTACTGGGCCGGCCAAAGCCTTAATCTGGACGATGCCTCTATCGACCGCGATATTATCGCGGCGGGCGACAGCCTATCGATTCGCGACTGCACCGTAGGCGGCGCCATTCGCCTGGCGGCGCGTACCATCGATATCTCCAAAACCGCAATCGATGGCAGCGTGACGGTAGCCGGTCAGCACGTCGTGCTCAACACCGGTAGCGACGCCAACTGTTTTTACGCGATGGGCGAGACGGTTGCCCTGCGCGGCTCTGCTAAGTCGGCAGCGCTCGCGGGCAGTACGGTAACCATCGACGGCACCGTCGATGGCGATGTCGAGGTCTGGGCCGACAAACTCATCCTGGGTAAAAACGCCCGCGTCACCGGCACGGTGAACGCCCACATCTCCGAGGATCCCGAGCGGGCCGAGGGCGCTCAGGTCGGAGCCCTCAAGATCGACCGCACCGAGAACGAGGACACCTCTACGATTAACGACACCATCGGCGGCATCGTCGCCGCGGCGCTTTCTACCTGCTTTGTCGCGATCCTCCTCGAGCTCGTCTTTCCGCGCGCGACCGCCAGCGCCGCTGGCATGCTCCGCCAGCGCCCCACCCCGCTGTGGGTGAGCGGTCTTTTGGGCACGGTGGCCGCCGTTCCCGCCGTCCTGTTGCTCATCATCTCGATTGCAGGCCTGTCGCTCGCCGGAGCCCTCATGTGTACCGTGATCGGCATCGCTCTGGTCTCGGCGGCATTTACGGGTACCGCGATCGTGCGTATGGTCGGACACAATCAGAACCGCTACGCCATGGCCGCCGTGGGCGGTATCGCCGCAGGCGCACTCACGGCACTTCCCCTCATGGGCAGCTTTGTCAGCGGCGTAGCCTTCGTCTTTACGCTCGGCTACGTCATCCAGATTATCTGGCGCAACGCCCGCCTCAAGCCGCAGCAGGCCGCCAATACTCCGGGCCTTCCCTCCGCCTAGCCATCAACCCCCCACAAAGGGGCCAGGCACCTTTGCCGTGGTGCAGACCAGCTCAATCCCTGTACACCAAAAAGGGCGTCGACCATTGCGGTCGACGCCCTTTCTTGTTGGCAACTATAAAGCCCAGCGCTTATTTGTTGACCTGACCGGCGCGGACGGCGGCCTTCTTGCGGTCGGTGGCATTGAGCAGACGTTTGCGCAGGCGGATGTTCTTGGGAGTGATCTCCACCAGCTCGTCGTCGGCGATGTACTCCAGCGCCTCCTCCAGCGAGAAGGTGCGGGGCGGCACCAGCTGGACGGAGATATCGGAGGTCGAGGAACGCTGGTTGCCCAGGTTCTTGGTACGGGCGATGTTGACGACCATGTCGCCGGCCTTGCTGCGCTCGCCCACGATCATGCCCTCGTAGCACTCGGTACCCGGCTCAACAAACAGCTGGCCGCGCTCCTGCAGCGTGCCCAGAGCGTAGGCAACGGCCTTCTCGGTGGTCATGGAGATCATGGCGCCGTTCTGGCGGTTGCCGATCTCGCCGGCATAGGGGCCGTACTCCAGGAAGGTGTGGTAGAACACGCCCTCGCCGTGAGTGACGTTCATGATGCGGTTCTTAAGACCCATGATGCCGCGGGTCGGGATCTTAAACTCGAGGTGCGTCACGATGCCCGAGGTATCCATGCTCGTCATGATGCCGCCGGAGGTGCCGAAGACCTCAACGACCTTGCCCGAGTACTCGTCCGGGCACTCGACGACAGCCTGCTCGACGGGCTCCATCTTGTTGCCGTTCTCGTCCTTCTTAAACAGAACGCGGGGACGACCGACCTGGAACTCAAAGCCCTCGCGGCGCATGGACTCCATCAGAACGGACAGGTGCAGGATGCCGCGGCCCGAGACCTCGACGCCGCTCTTGTCCTCGAGCTCCTCGATCTTCATGGTCACGTTGTTCTCGGCCTCGTTGAACAGGCGCTCCTTGAGCTGACGGGCGCCCACGATGTCGCCGTCGCGACCGACGAGCGGGGAGGTTGAGGCCTCAAAGACGATGGACAGGGTCGGCGGGTCGATCTCGATGGGCTCGAGCTCGACGGGGTTCTCGGGATCGGTGTAGACATCGCCGATGTCGGTGCGGTCGATGCCCACGACGGCGGCGATGTCACCGGCGCCGACTTCCTGGCACTCGGTGCGGCCCAGGTAGTCGAAGGTAAAGAGCTGCTTGACGGTAGCGGTGGCGCTGGAACCGTCGTTCTTGACGACCAGGATCTGATCGCCCTGGTGGATGGCGCCGGAGTACACGCGGCCGATACCGATGCGACCAACGAAGTTGGAGTGGTCGATGGTCACACACTGCATGGCGAGCGGGGCGTTCTCGTCAACCTCGGGCGCGGGCATGTCGTCGATGATCATATCGAGCAGCGGGTACATGTCCATGTTGCCGTCGTTGGGGTCAAGGCGGGCAAAGCCATTCATGGCGCTGGCGTAGACCACGTGCTCCATGGCGAACTCAAGCTGGTCGTCGGTGGCGCCCAGGTCGGCCATGAGGTCCAGGCAGTCGTTGTAGGCCTTCTCGGGATTAGCACCCGGACGGTCGATCTTGTTGATGACGATCATGATCTTGAGGCCGGTGTCGATAGCGTGACGCAGCACGAAACGGGTCTGGGGCATGGGGCCCTCAAAAGCGTCGACCAGCAGCAGGGCGCCGTCGGCCATACGCAGCACGCGCTCGACCTCGCCGCCAAAGTCAGCGTGGCCCGGGGTGTCGATGACGTTGATCTTAACGTCCTTGTACTCGATAGAGATGTTCTTGGCGAGAATCGTAATGCCGCGCTCGCGCTCCTGGTCGTTAGAATCCAGGACGCGGTCCTCGACCTGCTGGTTGGCACGGAAGGCGTCCGTGGCACGCAGGAGCTTGTCGACCATCGTCGTCTTGCCGTGGTCGACGTGAGCGATGATGGCGATGTTCCTCAGATTGTCTACGCGCATGTAGTTCCCCTATCTTCTATCTATATACAACCGGCACGCGTATGCGACCCGCCCAGCAACACAACGCTCGGCGGGAATATTGAGCCTTTTACCGAAAACTCGTTTATTTTAGCGATTTTAGATAAGAGGGGTTTCCTCACCTGCAGGTTCAGGGTCGCTCCACATAAAACCATCGCCGGCGCCCACACCCTCGTACAGTACGTATGCCGAAAAGCCGCTCTCGAGCGTCGTCTCAAAGAAACTCACGAGCAGGGCGTCATGGTAGCCGCCGTCAATTTCGACACACCCGGTGTAGCCGATGGCGTAACGGGCAATGCGGCCCAGACCCTCGTCCTTAAGACCCATCTTGTGCTCGGAGATAAAGTTGGTGGCAGCCTCGAGGCATGCCTCCTCGCCGTCCTCGTCGAGTGCCGCCAGATAGCGGTTGGACGCGGCGTCCTCGATCGCAACGACAACGCCGGGGTTCTCACCGGCGGCAAGATCGTCTAAAAATGCCCCGATGAGGTCGCACACCATGGCGTCGAGCTCGGCGGAGACGTTTCCGGCGTCCTGCATATCCTGTGCCATTTTTAGACCTTCCCATCGAGTCCGGCGTCGTTACATCTCTTGTGCCTCGGCAGCGATCTTGGCGGCGGCGTCGCGGGCGCGCATCATATCGGCCGCGCGCTTATCGAGTACCTTGATCTGGTTAGTCAGCATCACGGCATCGACCACGCCCCAGATGACCAAGCCCGTCGAAATCGAAAACCCAAGCGCACCAACTGTACCACGAAGGCGCGATGAGATTGCCGCGACAAGTGCGGAGACGGCAACCATCTTGATAAAGGAGGCACGGCGCTCGCGAAGCGTACGGGCCTGCGTCACATAGGCGATGCGCGCGGCCTCGGACGCCTCCGAGCGCATCTGGGCCTCGCGGGCAATGGCGGCGACCTCGGCCGAGACGCCACGCTCCATCAGCGTACACTCCGTCTCATAGCTACCCGTCATTTAAAAATCATCGGGCGAGAGCGTATGGACGAACTCGTCGAACTTCTCAAATTCCTGCTCGTCATCGATTTCCTCGGCAACCGGAGAGACGGTCCCCAGGCGGTTCATGATGTCATCCTCCACAAACATGGGGGCATTGCTGCGCACGGCGAGGGCGATGGCGTCGCTCGGACGGGCGTCGATGCCGTGCTCGCTGCCGTCGGCCAAAACAACGACCGTCGCGTAGAACACAGGAGGCTCGGCACGGACGATCTCGACACGCTCGAGTTTTGCATCCAGGGCATCGAGCGTGTCGAGCAACAGGTCATGGGCAATCGGGCGCTCGGCACGACCGCTGTCGATACCGCGGCTAATAGCCGCAGCCTCAAACGAACCAGTTTGGATAGAAAGGGAGCGCAGCGGCGCAGGGGAGTCCGATTTGCTGCAGCGCTCGCGAAGTACGATAAGCGATGGCACGGGACCGGCGGCCATGACGATAGTCTCTATGTCGACACGAACCATGGAACACCTCCGGTACGTAGCGGTTAACACGCGGCAGCCCGCCGCATTGAATAGCTATACTACCCAAACTTTCGCACAGCACACAAAATCAAAGTAGTTAATTTGGGACGGGGCTTTTTGACAGCTTTCAGTAGGTAAGAAAAAAGCCTCGAGGCAATTGCCCCAAGGCTCTTCACGGTTTTGATGGTGGACCTGACAAGATTCGAACTTGTGACCTCCCGGTTATCAGCCGGACGCTCTAACCAACTGAGCTACAGGTCCATCATGGTGGAGGTTAGGGGGATCGAACCCCTGACCTCAGGCTTGCAAAGCCCGCGCTCTCCCAGCTGAGCTAAACCCCCACGGAGACAGTAATAAACACCCCAGCGGCGACTCGGCTCTCGCTGGGGTGTTTATTGCGAAAGAAAGTGGTGGACCTGACAAGATTCGAACTTGTGACCTCCCGGTTATCAGCCGGACGCTCTAACCAACTGAGCTACAGGTCCATCGCGCAAGGGATATATTAGACGAGTCGTTACGCGCGCGTCAACAACTTTTTTTGAAAATCTTTGGGGGTGTCGGCCCCGGCCGCCGGGCACCCGGGGCCGACGTGGGGTTCAAAGATTGTCAAAAAAGCGGTCGGCGCGCAGGTGCGCCGACCGCCGATATATGGGGTCTGATGATTTTTACCAGCTAGGGCCTCTTACTCGTCTAGGAGATCCTCTGGCATATCGTTGCCGTCGCCTAGGTCGGCTGGGGTCTTTTCGGCATCGCCCGCTGCCTCACCCTCGGTGCCTTCACCTTCGGGTTTTTCCTTGGCTGCCGTCATACGGGCGACAGCGCATACGCGGTCGTTGTCGTCGACGGTCATCATCTTGACGCCCTGGGTGGCGCGACCGGTCTGGCTGATCTCGTCGGTCTTGACGCGAATGACCGTCGCGCCTTCCGTCACGATGAACAGCTCGTGCTGCGGACCCACCGTCTTCATGGCCGCAAGGTTGCCCTTGCGCTCAGTCATTTGGATGGTGTAGACGCCCTGGCCGCCGCGGTTCTGCTCTGGGTAATCCGCGACCGGCGTGCGCTTGCCGTAGCCGCGCTCGGTGATGACAAACAGGTCACCGTTGCCGTTGGTAACCTCCATACCCAAAACGCTCACGCCGTCCTTCATGCTTATACCGCGAACGCCGCTGGTGTCGCGTCCCGTGGCGCGAACCTGGTCCTCGGGGAACATGATCGCCTTGCCCGCAGTGGTGGCCAGGATGATCTTGTCGCCATCGCGCACACGGCGCACGGCGAGCAGTGCGTCGTCGTCCCTCAGGTTAATGGCGATTAGGCCATCACGGCGACTGCGGTCGTAGGCGCTCATCACGGTCTTCTTGACCATGCCGCTCTTGGTGGCAAACATCAGGTACTCGTCAGCGGGGAACTCGCGGCAGCTGATGACGCTCGCGATCTTCTCGCCCTCCTCAAAGGGCAGCAGGTTGACGATCGCGGTGCCGCGCGCCTGGCGCGTACCCACCGGCAGCTCGTGCACCTTCAGGCGGTAGACCTTGCCCTTGCTCGAGAAGAACAGCACGTACTCGTGCGTGGATGCGATAAACATCTCGTCGATGACGTCGTCCTCTTTAAGGTTAACGCCCGACACGCCCTTACCGCCGCGCTTCTGGGCGCGGTAGGCAGCCACCGGGATGCGCTTCACGTAGCCGGTGTGGGTGATGGTCACAACCATATCCTCGTCGGCGATGAGGTCCTCGACATCCAGGTCCTTCTCGACATGGCTGATCTCGGTACGGCGTTTGTCGCCGAACTTCTTCGAGATCTCGCGCATCTCCTCCTTGATGACGCCCAGGATCTTCTCCTCATGCGCCAGCAGGTCCTCGTAGTAGGCGATGGCGCGGCGCAGGCCGTCCAGCTCTTCTTGGATCTTGTCGCGCTCCAGGCCGGTCAGGCGACGCAGCTTCATCTCGAGAATGGCAGCGGTCTGCTCGGGCGTAAAGCCAAAGCGCTCGATCAGGCGGCCGCTAGCCTCGGAGTCGGTCTGCGAGGAGCGGATAATGCTGATGACCTCGTCGATATGGTCGAGAGCCATCAGGTAGCCCTCGAGGATATGGGCGCGCGCCTGGGCCTTCTTGAGGTCAAAGCGGGTGCGGCGGGTGACGACGTCGACCTGGTGGTCGATGTAGTGCTGCAGCATCTCGCGCAGGCTCAGGCATTTGGGAACGCCGTTGACGAGCGCCAGGTTGTTGGCGCCAAAGGTCGTCTGCAGCGAGGTGTACTTATACAGGTTGTTGAGCACGACCTGCGGAATGACGCCCTTCTTGAGCTCGATGACCAGACGGATGCCCTTCTGGTTGGACTCGTCGCGCATGTCCGAGATGCCCTCGATGCGCTTGTCGTTTACGAGCTGGGCGATCTTCTCCTGCAGGGTGCCCTTGTTGACCATGTAGGGAATCTCGGTAAAGACCAGGCGGCTGCGGCCGGTCTTGGTGGATTCCACGTGGGCCTTGGCGCGCACGGTAATGGAGCCGCGACCGGTCTCGTAGCTCTGCCTAATGCCGGCGCTGCCCATGATGATGGCACCGGTGGGGAAGTCCGGACCGGGCATAATCTGCATAAGCTCGTCGACGGTGGCGTCGGGATTGTCGATCAGGTAGCAGGTGGCCTCGATCGCCTCGGTGAGGTTGTGCGGGGCGATATTGGTGGCCATGCCGACGGCGATGCCCTGGCTGCCGTTGACCAGCAGGTTGGGGAAGCGCGCAGGCAGCGCCACGGGCTCGGCGAGCGACTCGTCGTAGTTGGGCTGCCAGTCGACGGTATCCTTTTGCAGGTCGCGCAGCAGCTCCATGGCGGGCTTTGCCAGGCGGCTCTCGGTATAACGCATGGCCGCCGCGCCGTCGCCGTCAATGTTGCCGAAGTTACCGTGGCCGTCGATGAGCGGCGTGCGCATGGAGAACCACTGCGCCAGACGAACCATAGCCTCGTAGACCGCGGAGTCGCCGTGCGGATGGTACTTGCCGATAACTTCGCCGACCGTCCAGGCCGACTTCTTATGCGGGCGGTTGGGGTAGATGCCGCTCTCGTTCATGGCGTACAGGATGCGGCGGTGCACCGGCTTTAGGCCGTCGCGCACGTCCGGCAGGGCGCGCGCCGTGATGACCGACATCGAGTACTCGATGAACGACTGTTTCATCTCGCGGCCGAACTCCGAAATCTGGAGCTGACCGCCGTTGATGTCCTCGCCGGCCGAGGCGCCGCGATCGACCGCACCGAAGCTCTCCTCGAGCTCGGCGTCGTCATCCTCTTCCTCTTCATCCTCGGCGTCGGGGTTATAGGAATCTGGATCGCCGTCCTCGCCCTGCTCGGCGCGGGCGAGTAGGCGCTTCAGATCATCGGGCATACCGGCGTCGCCGGCCTCGTCCATACCCTCGTTGTTGTTGATATCGTCTGCCACGTTACCTCCTCATGGTTTGCGTGGTCCATTAGTTCCCTACCACGGAGACGGCTCACCGGGAACACCGGATAACCCTCCTAGGTTTTCCGGGTGCCCCAGGTTGCCCTGAAGGATGAGGGCGCACGCCTTGCGTGCGGCGCCCGAAATCCTGAAGGGCAAGATGGGGTGCCTGGGAAAGCTAGGCATCCAAGAAACGTGCGTCGTGGGCATGTTTTTCAATGTACTCGCGGCGATAGCCGACCTCGGAACCCATGAGCTCGCGCACGGCACGGTCCGCCACCACGGCGTCCTCGATCGACACGCGCTGCAAAATGCGGGTCTTGGGGTCCATCGTCGTCGAGGCAAGCTGCTTGGGGTCCATCTCGCCCAGGCCCTTGTAGCGCTGGACGGTATAGCCTTTGCGCTTCTTGGTAATCTTGCCGTCCTTGGCCTTGCCGTCCTCGTCGTTGTCGTCGGGGTTCAGGCCCAGGCTCTGAATGGTGTCACGCAGAATCTCATCTTCGGGCTGGCGGCCGTTGGGATACACGTAATGAATCTTGTTGCGCACCTTAATGCCAAAGATGGGCGGGCAGGCAACATAGACATAGCCGGCATCGATCAGCGGGCGCATGTACTTGTAGAAGAACGTCAGCAGCAGGATGCGGATATGCGCACCGTCAACGTCTGCATCGGTCATGATGATGATCTTATGGTAGCGCGCCTTGCTGATATCGAAGTCGCCGCCGTCGCCGGCGCTCGTCGTGACGCCGCAGCCGATCGCGGTGATCAGCGACTGGATGGTGTCGCTCGAGAACGCGCGGTGGTCGCCTACGCGCTCGACGTTCAGAATCTTGCCGCGCAGGGGCAGAATCGCCTGGATGTCTCGGCGACGGCCGTCCTTGGCCGAACCGCCTGCCGAGTCGCCCTCTACGATAAAGAGCTCGGTCAGCTCGGCATCGCGTACCGAGCAGTCGGCGAGCTTGCCGGGCAGCGAAGCCGTCTCGAGCAGGCTCTTGCGGCGGGTCGCCTCACGCGCCTTGCGGGCGGCGTTGCGGGCCTTGCATGCCTGCTGGGCCTTCTTGACGATCTCGCGAGCGGGCTTGGGGTGCTCCTCCAGATAATCGGCCAGCCCGTCGGTCACAATCTTGAGCGTGAGTGCGCGCATGTAGGAGCTGCCGAGCTTTGCCTTGGTCTGACCCTCAAACTGCGGGTCGGGCAGCTTGACCGAAATGACGGCCGAAAGGCCCTCGCGCACGTCGTCGCCGCTCAGGTTGGCGTCCTTCTCCTTGAGCAGATTCTGCTTACGGGCGTAATCGTTGATCACGCGGGTGAGGGCGGTGCGGAAACCCTCGAGATGCATGCCGCCCTCGGGGGTGTAGATGTCGTTGGCAAACGACATGACGTTCTCGCCATAGCCGGCATTCCACTGCAGGGACACCTCGACCTCGCCCATCTTGGTCACGGGCGCATCCGGATCCGATTTGCCCTCGATGTAGATGGGCTCCTTAAAGGCCTCGGGGACCTCCTTGCCGTCGTTGAGGAACTTAACGAAGTCGATAATGCCGCCCTCGTAGCAGAACTCCTCCACGTGGGGAGTCGCCTCGCGCTCGTCGGTCAGCACAATCTTTAGATTCTTATTGAGGAACGCCGTCTCTTGCAGACGGTTGTGCAGCGTATCGAAATCGTAGACACAGGTCTCGAAGATCTCGTCGTCGGGCCAGAAGTTGACGGTGGTACCCGTCGAATCCGAGGTGCCCACGATCTCCATCTTCTTGACGGTCTTGCCGCGCGAGAACTCCATCTCGTAGACGCTGCCATCACGGCGCACCTGCACGACCACGCGCTTGGACAGCGCGTTGACGACGGAGATGCCCACGCCGTGCAGGCCGCCCGAGACCTTGTAGGCCGAGTTATCGAACTTACCGCCGGCGTGCAGGATCGTCATAACGACCTCGAGCGTCGGGATCTTTTTGATGGGATGCTCGTCGACGGGGATGCCTCGCCCGTTGTCGACGACCGTGATGGAGTTGTCGGCGTGGACCGTCACCTGAATCTCGGTGCAGAAACCGGCCATGGCCTCGTCAACGGAGTTGTCAACGATCTCCCACACCAGGTGATGCAGGCCGCTGGCGCTCGTCGAGCCGATGTACATGCCCGGGCGCTTACGAACGGCCTCGAGACCTTCGAGAATCTTAATCTCGCCGCCATCGTAATCGTTTTCGTTTGCCACACGTCCTCCTTCAGCTAAGAAAATGTGTACAGCCTTACTAGTTTATCGTAAAAAAATACCCTCGGGAGCGAGGGTATTTGGCTCTACAAGGCCACCAGATGCGATTTAAGGCTCTTTCTCGCTTTGCACGCCCTTGGCCCACTCGGCACTGGCTCTCATGGCATTCTCGAGGGCCTCGCGCAGTTTTTGATCTTCGATGGGCGCCACTTGGCGCTCAATCTCGCCGCGTTCGGTTTCGCTGAGATCGGCGTGCGGAGCCGGCGGGCGCTCGGTCACGGCTGGGCGCAAGCGCTCCTTGGCAGCCGGCGGCGTGTGACCGGGCGCGGTCGTTTTGAACACCAGGCCGTCCACATGCGCGCCGGCCCGCTCCATGCGTGCCCGGATGATCTCGCGCAGCAGCGTCATCTCCTGCGTCCACGAGGGCGAATCGAGATACACCAGCAGCTCATTGGACTCGGGCAGGTAGCGCAGACCCGTCACGTGGCGTCCCTCGCGCGTGCCCGAGCACACCGCATTCCAGGCACGATAGACCGCGCGCGACTCCTCGGCAGCCTCCATTTGCGCGCGGCGCTCAGGTGTCGCGGCCGCCAGGATGCGCTGACGTTCGGCATCCAAAAAGCCGCCAAAGGCAACCGTTCCGTTCTCGCGCTCGTAGTTAGCACGCCTCACCCATGCTCACCACCTTGGCTCGATCAAGCAGGTCATCGGTAAAGTACCCCAGGTTGGTGGTGGTTATGACCGTCTGGATGTCATCGCCGATCAATTGCAGAAAAGCGCCTCGGCGCCCGGCATCGAGCTCGCTCATCACATCATCCAACAGCAGCAGGGGTGCAGTGCCCAGAATGTCACGGGCGACGGCCACCTCGGCCACCTTCCAAGCCAGCACCAGCGTACGCTGCTGCCCTTGGCTGGCAAACGAACGGGCAGATCGACCCGCCACGGTAAACTCAATCTCGTCGCGATGCGGGCCCACGAGCGTCACGCCGCGGCGCATCTCCTCGTCGGCACGCTCATCGAGGGCCGCGAGCATATGCTCGTACGCCCAGTCCTTAAGCTCCTCGCGCCCTTCGGTTTGAGGTAAATCCCCCAGCGTGGATACATAGGACACGCCTGCGTCCTCGCCGGACGCCACCTGCCCATACGCAGCGCGTACATGGTCCGCCAGTCGGTCGAGCAGGGCCAAACGATGCACGAGTAGGGCTGACCCGACGCGGGCGATGGAGTCATTCCACGCACCGAGCATCTCGCGGCAGCACCAGGTCTCCTTGAGCAGGGCGTTGCGCTGCGTCACACAACGCCCGTAGGTGCTCGCCAGGTCGGCGTAACGGGCGCTCAGCTGCACGCCAAAGTCGTCGAGGGCGGCCCGGCGTACACTCGCGCCACGCTTGACCATATCCAGATGATCGGGGCAAAACAGCACGCTCGGCAAAACTCCGCGCACGCCGGCGGCCGAGCATCTCTTGCCGTTACGGCTAAACGAGCGCTTGCCGTCCTCCACGCCCAGCCCCATATCGAGCACGCGACCATCGCCCTCGAGTCTCAACTCGAGCTTACACGAGCCCGTGCCGTCGCGCACGAGCTCGGCAGCGGTGGGATGCCTAAACGAGGCGCCGCTCGTCAAAAGCTGCAGCGCCTCTATGAGGTTGGTCTTTCCCGCCGCGTTGGGCCCCGCGAGCACCGTCACGCCTTCATCCAGGTCAAGACGGTAGCTATCGAAACTGCGGTAGCGCGCGACCGAAAGGTTGCGGGCAAACATGGTCATGGCGCAGCGCTAGATGCGAACCGGCATGACCAGGTACAGGTAGTTGATCTTGTCGTAGGACTTAAAGATACCCGCCTGCGAGTAGCTCTTGAGCTCCAGCGTGATCTCCTTCTCCTTGGACAGGGCATTGAGGCAGCCAAAGATGTAGTGGTAGTTAAAGGCGATGGTGCCCGACTCGCCCTCGGCCTCGACATCGATCGTCTCCTGTGCCAGATCCTGGTCATTGGAGATGGAGGACAGGCCCATCTGGCCATTCTCAACATCAATCTCGAACTTGACGGCGGGGTTCGCGCTCGCGATGACCGCCACGCGCTTGAGGGCGGCATTAAAAGCCGCCACGTCGATTTTGACGCTCGTCACGCACGAATCGGGGATGAGCTGCTTGTAGTTGGGATACACGCCCTCGATACGACGCGACACATAGGTGGTGTTGCCGGCCTCAAAGACAACCTGGGTGTCGGTGGCGCCGATCATGATGGTCGCCTGGCTAGCCATGATGCTCAGGGCGTCGTTGAAGGCGTCGGCCGGAACGTTGAGCTCAAAGGACCCCTCGAGCGTCGAGGTCTCCACCTGGGTATCGCATACGGCCAGGCGGAAGGAGTCGGTTGCCACCAGGCGCACGGTGTTGTTCTCGACCTTCATATGCACGCCTCCCAGGATGGGGCGGGCCTTATCGGTCGAAGTGACGCGCCATACGCGGCCGACCATCTCGGACAGGATGTCGGTCGGGAGCTCCACCGCGCTCTCGATGGCATAGGCAGGGAACTCGGGGAAATCGTTGGCATCGAGCGTGTTGAGGCGGAAGGAACTCTTCTCGCATCCAATCAGCACCTGACGCTCCGAGAGCTCAAAGGTAACCGGGGCGTCGGGAAGGGTCTTCGTAATGTTCGAGAGCATCTTGCAGGGAATCACCATCTCGCCCTCCTCTTCGACATGCGCGGCAATGCGATGACGAATCGAGATGGTGTAGTTAGAGGTTTGGAATTCCAAGATGCCGTTCTGCGCCTTAACGAGCACGCCCGACAGGATGGGAAGGGTAGATGCCGAAGCGACGCCTTTCATAACGACGCCGATGGCTTGCGTGAGCGAGCTTTGGCTGACGGTGAACTTCATCTTTTAATACCTTTCTATAGATATAAATATCTTAATAATAGTAATAGCACTGACGAAACTGTTGATTACTCCCAAAAGCGCTGGTCAACCCCAAAAAGAGAATCGACAGCACCCTGTGCGCAACCGACCGTGTTTTCCACGTTCAAAACCTGCGGAAAACTTTTCATCGCCTTGGGGTGAGTTTTAGACATGTTATGCCCGGCGTTTCGACAAGTTTTCAACAGGTGTCTCTATTTCCCTACGAGCGCAGTGTAATTTTATCTCGCAGCGATTTGAGGTCTTCGGTTACGGTGCGGTCTTCCTGAATCATCTTCTGAACTTTTTTATAGCTCGTGCTGACGGTCGAGTGGTTGCGGTTGCCAAACTCCGCGCCCACCGCCGTGGTCGTCATCTCGCACATCTCGATGGCCAGATAGATGGCGATGTGGCGGGCTTTGGCAATGTTGGCGTTGCGGCGCGGGCCGATGAGCTCCTCGTGCGTCACGCCGTATTGTTCCTCGATGACAGACTGGACCGTCTGCACGTTGATCTTCTTGGCCGACGTATCGAAGTATTGGCTTGCGATAGCGTCGATGTCGTCGAAGCTGAGCTCGCTTCCCTCGCGCTCGCGGTCTCCGGCCTCGCCGGCACAGCGTTCGCAGAAGCTCTCGAGTTCGCGAATGTTGGTCCCCGACACCTCCGCCATGTGCTTAAAGTGTTCGTCGGTCAGATGTCCGCCATCGCCGCCATAGGCCGCCAACAGCGAGTCGTCGCCCGCCTCGGGTGCGGCAGCTATCGTGTTCTCGTAGTAGCGCTGCAAGATCTTGTATTTCATCTCGTAGCTGGGCTCTGCCACCAAACAGAGCATGCCGGCGTTAAAGCGGCTGGTCAGGCGTTCGTCCATGCTCAGGTCTTTGGGCGCGCGGTCGGCTGCAATGACGACTTTTTTGTTGTTGCGGATAAACTCGTCCATGAGCTGGAAAAAGTAGTCCACGCTCGCGCGCTTGCCGATGATGTTTTGGATGTCGTCGATGATGAGCACGTCCACGCCGTGGTATGCCTGCATGATGGGGGCGTTGCTTTTCTTTTGGCGGTCGAACTCCGTCATCAGGTCATCGAGGTATGCCTGCGAGTTGGCGTACTTCACCTTGATCTCGGGCGACTTTTCGGCGAGCTCGTTTTTGATGGCGAGCAGCAGATGGGTCTTGCCCAGCCCCGATTTGCCATAGATGAACAGGGATGTGCATGTGCCGCGTTCGTCCGCGAGTGCGGCAAACTTGAGGGCCGAGCGATAGGCGTGGCTGTTTTCGGGGCCGTAGACAAAGTTCTCGAAGGTGAATTTTGAGTTGGCCGCGAGCGGCGCGCCATCGGTGTTCTGCTCGACCGGCGTCGCAGCTGCGGGGACGCTCACGGGCACTGCGGAGGCTGGTTTTGCACTCTTTGCAGGCGCCCCGCCTTTCATCTGGTTCATCATGCGGCGGAAATCGTCGGCCGAAAGCGTGTTTTTGATTGCGATGCCCGAATCCTCGCCCGGTGTTGCGTCGTGCGCGATAGGCATGTGTGTGGCAGCGGGTATGGGGGCTGCCACCGCTGGTGCGGCAGGTATGGTTTCACGGGAAACATCACCGATCTGATGCTCGGGAGCCGACACTGTGGCGGTAGCGGCCGCCGGTGGGACGACGGGTGCCGCAGGCGCCGCGTTATCTGCCGCGGAGCCCTGGGGTGCCACGATGCTGAGCGCAATCGGTGCAAAAGCGATCTCTTCTAGGTATGCCTCGATGGTCGGCTGATGCTTTTTGAGCTGAGCGATGGCAAATCGTGAGGGAGCCTCAATCGTCAAGGTGTCCTCGGTCAGGCTCACGGCGCGCGATTGCCCCAGCATGTTGATGAGGCGCGCATCTTGGCCGTCGCGCTGACAAAAGGCGATGGCATCCCCCAGGATGATGCTTGCTTCCTCGTCCACTGTCTCTCCCGTTCCTTAAGCTTGGGCCCGCACGCGAGCGCTTCCAATTTCGGTCAGATGGTATTTCTGCCCATGTTTGATTACCAAGCCCGCCTGTGCCAAATCGTTGAGCGTGCGCGACCAGGTGGGTGCGGAGTTTCCAAACGCCCGCGCCAAGTCCGTTGCGCCGCACTCTTGGTTTTGGGCCAGATACCCTAATGCGGCGTTGCCGCGTTCGCTTACAAACACGTCTGACTGCGGTTGTGCGTATTGATTCGTCGCATTAGGATACATCATTTGAGCTGCTGGTTGTTGAGAACTCTGCATGGGCGGCATCTGCTGTTGAAAACTTTGCGGCCACTGTTGGTAAGGCTGCGGCGGCATTTGCTGGGCCCAAGGGTTAAATTGTCCCTGCGGTATCTGCTGATACGGCTGCTGGTACCCCTGAGGATACTGCTGCGGATACGGCTGGGTGTATCCCTGCTGCGGCATATATTGGGGAGGATACCCTTGCGGGTACGGTTGGTGGCCCGTTTGCGGGACGTTTGGCATGGTCGCCATCTGCTGCGTGGCGCCTGTGCCCGGATCTGCCGAGCCTATGGTTTCCAGCATGTTTTGCGTCTCGTTGCCCAGCGATACCTGGGAATCTTGCACGGGAAAAGCTCCAGACTGCTGCATGTGCGTCATGGGTTGCTGCATCTGCTGCGCTGCCATGGGCTGCTGTCCAAACGTAGTGGGTAGGGGATATGCCGGCCGCTCCGTCTCGGGGCGCACGGCGGCTCCCCGCCCTCCGGCGCGCTCGATTTCCTGCACGCGCTTGGGGTTCAGACTTACCGTGACCACGGTGCCATTGCCCATGTTGTCCTCGATGGATACAGCACCGCCGGCATTTTCCAGGTATTCCTGTACCATGGGGAACCCGGCTCCAGTTCCGCGGATGTATCGCTTCATGTTGCTGTTTGCGCTGGTTACGCCAAAGTCGAAGGCACGTTCTTTGTCTTCGATCCCCGGCCCCTGGTCTGCGAATCGGATGGTGTCGCCGCCGTCCAGGATCGAGATGATGGGCTCTGCAAAGTGGGCGTGGATAAAGTTTTCGACAATCTCGCGGATAACCATGAGCGAGATGTGCCCGCCCTGCTCTTTCATGCACTGGTAGACGGTGTTGGTCGTCTCTTCCAGATAGGTGCGCACGTCCTTTGGCTCGATGACGATGACGCGCGGCGTCGACAGCATGTCGTCATAGACTGCGATGCGTGCGGCATACATGGCACCCTGCGTTTTCGCAGCGGTTTGCTCTTCCTCGTCACGCTTTTCGCGCACGCCGGTGATGTGCTCGTTGTCGGGTGCCGGGTCTCCGGAATCGACCATGGTGTAAAAGTCGTCAGACATGCCGCTCGCAATCTTTCAAAAGGTTTCGAACAAATAGTAGCTCACCGTGCAATGTTTCTCATCTTTCGACAAACTTTCAAAACCTGTTGAAAACTTTGGAAAACGGGCGAAAAGTTCTCAACATTGCCAACATGACCTGTTGAAAACTCGATGAAATATCATGAAAAGTTGCCATGTGGCACAAATTTCGGTTGAGCTTATGGGGGAACCGTGTGAACTACGCAACCTTTCACCTTTGATTTCTTGACATTTGAACATTGATTTCCCTACAATCTTAAAGCTCACGTGTCTATATCTGCGTCCGCGCTCCCGCGGACACTCGAAATGCAGCAGGAGGAACTTAAGATGAAGCGTACGTATCAGCCTAATAAGCGTAAGCGTGCCAAGACCCATGGCTTCCGTGCCCGTATGGCCACTAAGGGTGGTCGTGCCGTGCTCGCCCGTCGCCGCGCCAAGGGCCGCAAGCGTCTCACTGTCTAGCAGCGATACACACATCTCGCATGAAGACTATTAAGTCTCGGCAAGATTTCGAGCATGTGTTCAGTCAGGGGCGTCGTTTCAATCACCCTCTGATTCGAATGACCATATGTGAATCGGTTGGCGAAGGCGACTCCGGAAGGGTCGCCTTCGTTGGTGCTAAAAGGCTCGGTTGTGCAGTTGTGCGCAACCGTTCTAAGCGTGTGATGCGCGAGGCCGCCCGCAGCTGCGGATTTCCCGTTGCGGGTTATGACATCATCTTGTTCGCGACTCCCAAGACGAGGATCTCCTCGCCGCAGGAGATGGACAAGGCATTGCGTTCGCTTATGAAACGCGCCGGCGTTGCCGGGGAGGAGCGATGAGCAATCACGTTTTGCGACGTGTTGCCATCGCTCCTATTCGCATATATCAACAGGTTATTTCGCCCTTATTACCTGACGCCTGCATTTACTACCCAACGTGCTCACAATACGCCGTTCAGGCGATTGAGAAGTACGGTGTTTTGAGAGGCTGCTGGCTTGCCGTGAGGCGCATCGCTCGCTGCAATCCCCTGCACGTCGGCGGTTATGACCCTGTGCCCTAGCGGGCACTCGCTATCGGAGGAAAACTTACATGTGGGATTGGATTGTTAACATCCTTTTCGAGCTGCTCAAGCTCATCCAGACCTTTGCGGTCGACTGGGGCCTGTCCATCATCATCTTGGTGGTCATCATCCGTCTGCTGCTGACGCCGCTTATGCTTAAGTCGACCAAGTCGACGGCTCGCATGCAGGTGCTGCAGCCTAAGATGCTCGAGATTCAGGAGCGCTATGCCGACGATCCCCAGCGTCAGGCCGAGGAGATGCAGAAGTTCTACAGCGAGAACAAGTTCAACCCCATGGCTGGTTGTCTGCCGCTGTTGATCCAGATGCCTGTCCTGTTCGCCCTGTTTACGCTGCTGCGCAACCTGCCGCAGTACTTTAACGAGGGCACGTTCTCGTTCTTTAACATCCTGCCCGATCTGACCACCACGCCGAGCGCCTCTTTTGCCGATGGCTTTATGGTTGCGCTGCCTGCGCTGGTTTGCCTGATTCTGTTCGCTGTCTTGACCCTGATTCCGCAGCTGTATATGTCTCGCAATCAGACTGGTCAGCAGGCCCAGAGCATGCGCATGATGGCCGTCGTCATGACCGTCATGATGCTTTGGATGGGCTGGAGTCTGCCCGTCGGCGTTTTGCTGTACTACGATGTTTCTTCTGCCTGGCAGGTTATCCAGCAGATCTTCGTGACGCAGAAGGTTATCGACAAGGCTAAGGCCGATGAGGAGGAGCGCCTCAAGAACGCCCCGCTGCAGGTCGAGGTTACTCGTCGCGAGAAGAAGCCGCGCCCGCATAAGAAGAAGTAGTCGGGATATCAATCTTATTTAGGTACCTAACTTTTGGAGTACGTTATGTCTGAAGAGACCGTCGAGGATATGCTTGAGGAGGTTGCCCCGCAGATTGCGGGCGATTATCCCGAGATTGCACAGCGCTACAAGGCCGGTGAAGAGCTGACCGATGAGGAACTCGACACCATTGCCGATGTTGCGATTTCCATTCTGCGTTCCATCCTTTCGCACTTCGATGCCGCCAACTCTCCTATTGATGAGTACGAGGGCGACGAGGGCGAGCTGATTTTGGATGTTACGGCTCCCGATCTTGCTGTTCTCATTGGCCGTCATGGTCGCACCCTTGATGCCCTCCAGGTTATGTTCTCTTTGCTGGTGAGCCGCAAGCTTGGCTTTAGGTATCCGGTTGTGGTTGACGTTGAGGGCTACAAGAGCCGTCGTCAGGACAAGGTTGCTTCTATGGCCCAGTCCGCTGCCGAGCGCGCTATTCGCACTCATAAGAGTGTTTCCCTGCCGCCCATGAATGCTTATGAGCGCCGACTGGTTCATATCGCACTTCGTGGCAATGATGCCGTCGATACCCATTCTGAGGGTTCTGACCCTGATCGCCATGTGGTGATTGTTGCTCGATAATATACTCGAGCTTATGCTAAGGGGGCGTGGTTTCCACGTCCCCTTTTTTTGTCAAAAGTTCTCGATACACTGGTTTTTGTCAGAAAGGAGTCGTCTTGTTTGTACTAACTGATGAGCAGACAAGCCAGATGCTGAGCCGTCTTATTTCGTATTGTAAAGCCTATTCTTTGAAGGTCTCCGACGATAGCCTTCGTGTCTGTATTCAGCATCTTGATCTTGTTCTGGAAGCCAATAAGACTACTAATTTAACGCGCATCCTAAATGTTGATGATGCTGCCGTCCTTCATATTCTGGACTCACTTGTATTGCTTCCCTACCTAAATAAAGCTCCCGAAGGCGCTTTATTGGATATGGGTACCGGTGCTGGCTTCCCCGGTATTCCACTGACTATTGCAAGCGGAAGAAAGGCTACCTATATCGATTCCGTTGGCAAGAAGGTTGATGCTGTAAATTCCTTTGTTAAGGAGCTTGGCCTTAAGCGTGCTCATGCCGTTCACGATCGTCTTGAGGAATATGCCCGATCCCATAAGAAGCAATTTGCCGTCGTTACTGCACGTGCGCTTGCTCCGTTACCGGTTCTCGTTGAGTATGCTTCTCCTTTTCTAAAAGATGGTGGCCTCTTTGTCATTACGAAGGGAAATCCATCTGATGATGAGCTTCAATCTGGGCTTGCCGCTGCAAAGATATGCGGCTTTACCGTGCTTATGACGGATGACCTTGATTTGCCGAACGGCCTGGGTCACCGCGAATTTATTATCCTTAAAAAGACTCGTCAGGCATCAGTTTCTCTTCCGCGTGCTAATGGCATGGCAAAAAAGAATCCGCTTGCCTAGATGTTTCACGTGAAACATAATGGATAGTGTCGAGTCGTTTTGTTTCACGTGAAACATAACAGTCGATATCGAATCGGATTGTTTCACGTGAAACATCCTCCGTTTAACAGCTTAAAATACACCAGGAGGGACCGTGGGATTTCGCGACGTTAAGCGTTCTAAGAGCGCAAAAGACACGCGTATCATTGCTATCATCAATCAAAAAGGCGGCGTAGGTAAGTCCACCACAGCTGTAAACCTTGCAGCAGCGTTGGGTGAACAGGGACGAAAGACGCTCATTGTTGATTTTGACCCGCAGGGTAATAGCACGAGTGGTTTTGGAATCGAAAAAGAAGAACTCGATCACTGCATCTACGATGCATTGCTGAATGATGTGCCGGCCGAATCGCTTGTTCTTGATACGAATTGCAAAAAGGTATTCGTAATTCCAGCTACCATCCAGCTTGCAGGCGCTGAAATCGAGCTCGTCAGTGCGATTGCACGTGAAACTCGCTTAAAGGACTTGCTTGAACCAATTCAAGATGAGTTTGACTTCATCTTTATCGATTGCCCGCCTTCTCTTGGTTTGCTGACGATTAATGCGTTGACGGCAGCAGATAGCGTTTTGATTCCGATTCAGTGCGAATATTACGCACTAGAAGGTGTCACAAAGCTGCTTGAATCGATGAAGATGGTTAAAACACGCCTTAATAAGAGCCTTGATACTTATGGCGTGCTCATGACTATGTATGATTCGCGCACATCGCTTTCGAACCAAGTTGTCGAAGAGGTTCAATCGTATTTTGGCGACAAGGCATTCAAGACCTTGATTCCACGTACAGTTAAAATTTCAGAAGCACCGTCGTTCGGTGAGCCTGTAATTACCTATGCGCCACAGAATAAGGGCGCAAAGGCGTATATGAACCTTGCTAAAGAGGTGATTAAGCGTGCCTAGCCCTAAGAAGCGCGGCGGCTTGGGTCGTGGACTCAATGCGCTGGTATCGGAAGCTGAATATGAGACTGGTGGATCTGCGGCGTCAGCATCAAATGCTGCTTCGGAAACCAAGCTTCCGATCGAAGATATCGTTCCGAACCCAAATCAGCCACGAATTCATTTCAACGAAACTGAGCTTCGCGAGTTGAGTGAGTCAATCCAGGAGCATGGCGTTCTGCAGCCGCTTCTTGTGCGCAAGCACGGTAATGGCTACGAGATTATTGCGGGTGAACGTCGCTATCAGGCTTCAAAGCTTGCTGGCCTTGAAGAGCTCCCCGTCATCATTAAAGATGTTGATGATGAGGAGATGCTTGCACTCGCGCTGATTGAAAACCTTCAGCGTTCTGACCTTAACCCCGTCGAAGAGGCTAAGGGATATCGACAGCTCATCGATGCGAGCGGTATGACTCAGGAAGCCTTGTCAAAGGCTGTCAGCAAGTCTCGCTCTGCAATCACGAATTCTTTGCGCCTGCTTGATCTTCCAGAGGTAGTTCAGCAGATGATCTTCGAAGGCAAGTTAACTGCTGGTCATGCTCGTGCAATTCTTGCGGTTCCGTATGAAGAAGCGCGCATTAAGCTTGCTGAGAAGGTTGTTGCAGAGGGATTGTCTGTCCGTGCGACAGAAAATCTTGCTCCATTGTTTTCTGCCGGAGAGACGCCTAAAACACCCCGCCCTGCAACGCCTCAGTCTTTTAAGAAGGCTGCACGCGTTCTGCGTCAGGTGTTTAACACGAATGTTCGCGTCAAGAGCTCGCGCGGCAAGAATAAAATCGAGATCGAGTTTAAGGACGAGGAAGAACTCTCTCGCATTCTTGGCGAGATGATTCAATTTGACCAGGGAGGTCAGGATGAAGAATAAAGTTCTGACCGCTCTTGCTTTGGCTGCAACTGTAGCGGTTGGTGCATTTGCGGGATTTAAGGTCGCAACAGATGATGAATTACGTGGTCGTCTGCTTCGTGGAGCGCAGGATATCGTCGATACATCCAAAAAGAAAATGGATGTTATGACTGAGGATGTCGCTATGCGTACCGCTCAGGTAACTAAGAATCCCAAGATTAATCAAGATTGGGTTAATCATCAATGGGAAAATGTAGGCTTTTAGGTACCTAACAATTAATAGCCTATTTGAAGGGTTCCGTGTCTTAACGCCAGAGCAGGGACCCCTTATTTCTTGTGAAAAAGTTGTCGAACAAACGCGCGATGCAAATTAGTGATAGATATGAAACAGCCCCGGTTGCAATTAAGCAACCGGGGCTGTTCGATGTTTCACATGAAACGTTTAGGTTGGTCTCCCCTATGCGTTCTTCTGAACCTTGAAGCGCTGCTTGAGTTGGCCGCAAGCAGCGTCGATATCGTTGCCGCGAGAGTTACGGATGGTGGTCTCGATACCACGGGACTCAAGACGACGCTGAAGGTCTTCAACCTTATGAATCGGCGACGGCTTGAGAGGACTGCCCTCGATATCGTTGAGCTGAATCAGATTGACATGGCACAGCGTGCCCTCGCAGAAGTCACAGAGTGCCTGCATCTCGGGGTTGGTGTCATTGACGCCCTCGATCATGGCGTATTCGTACGTCGGTCGGCGGCCGGTCTTTTCGGTGTAGAGCTGAAGAGCTTCGTGAAGGCGCAGAAGTGTGTACTTCTTAACGCCCGGCATGAGCTTATTGCGGGTGGATTGAATGGCAGAGTGCAGAGAGACGGCGAGCGTGAACTGCTCAGGAATGTCGGCAAACTTACGAATACCAGGAATAACACCGCTGGTGGAGACGGTGAGATGGCGCGCTCCGATACCGATACCGTCTGGGTCATTAAGAATGCGCAGTGCCTTGAGGACCTCGTCGTAGTTGGCAAAAGGCTCACCCTGGCCCATGAACACTACGCTCGTCGCGCGCTCACCAAAGTCGTTGGAAACGTGGAGTACCTGGTCAACGATCTCCTGAGCGGTCAGCGAGCGCTTGAGGCCGTTCAGACCGGTAGCGCAAAAAGCGCAGCCCATGCCACAGCCTGCTTGAGTGGATACGCAGACAGACAGCTTGTTGCGACGAGGCATGCCGACGGTCTCGACGGAGATGCCGTCGTGATACTCGAGTAGGTATTTTCGGGAGCCATCCTTAGACACCTGCTTGGTGAGCTCGGTCGGCGTGTCGAAGGCAAATGCCTCTTTCAGCTGCTCGCGGAAGGCCTTGGGAAGGTTGGTCATGTCGTCAAACGAACAAACGTTCTTCTCAAAAACCCATTCGATAAGCTGCTTCGCACGGAAGGCGGGTTGGCCGAGTTCGGCGACAAGCTCGCGAATATCGTTTTGGCTCAAGTCGCGAATGTCTTGAGATTTAGTCCTAGGATTCATGGAAGCCTTTCGATTTTGGGGAAACGTAGAGGGTATCGCTACAATATGGTATCAGCTGCAGGAATTATAGAGGAGGAGTCTGCCCATGCCGGGTAAAAGCCTAGAGAACATGCACGTAGCGGTCTTGGCGGGCGGCCATTCCGCCGAACGCGAGATTTCGCTCAATTCGGGAAAGAATGTCGTGGTGGCACTGAAGGAGGCCGGCTACACCTCGGTGGAGCTGCTCGACACCGCTGCCGATGACTTTATGGTGACTATGGCGACCGGTGGCTTCGACGTGGCGTTTATCGCCATGCACGGCGCCGGCGGCGAGGATGGCGCCATGCAGGGGGCCATGGAGACGCTGGGTATCCCCTACACGGCATCGGGCGTGCTCGCCAGCGCATGTGGCGCCGATAAAGAGGTTTCAAAGCTTCTGTATGCCAAGGCGGGCATCCCCATTGCCCCCGGTCTGGCGTTTGAGGCGGGCGACGAGGTCGATATCGATCGTATTGTTGAGATTTGTGGCGAGCGTTGCTTTGTAAAGCCCGCCGTCAACGGCTCTAGCTACGGCATTTCGCTCGTCCATGAGCCCTCCGAGCTGCCGGCGGCAATCGCCAAGGCTTTTGAGTACGGCGATAAGGTGCTGGTCGAAAAGTGCATCGAGGGAACCGAGATCACCGTGGGCGTGTACGGCGAGGACGACGTGCGCGCGCTGCCGATTGTGGAGATTCGCAAGCCTGAGGATTGTGAGTTCTATGACCTGGATGTAAAGTACGTCGATCCCACGGATATCCACCGCATTCCGGCGCAGATTTCGCCCGAAAACTATGCGCGCGCCCAGGAACTTGCCTGTGCGGCCCATAAGGCTCTCGGCTGTCTGGGCATTTCGCGCAGCGATTTTATCGTGAGCGAGGACGGCCCTGTCATTCTCGAGACCAATACCATTCCCGGCATGACCGATACGTCGCTGTATCCTGACGAGATTCGCCATACCGACGACATGACGTTCCCGCAAGTGTGCGACAGCCTGATCCGTATGGGTCTCCGTCGAGCGGGCGTTGCATGCTAATCGAGGACGCCGTATCTCCTGGAACGCCGCAGTTTGTCATCGATTCTTACGCCACGCTCGCCGAGCGCGCTAAGACGCAGTCGTTTGGCCTCATCGAGGAGGATGTAATCGTCCTCGATACCGAGACCACGGGTCTTTCGGTGCAGGACAACGAGTTAATTGAGATTTCCGCGGCCCGCCTTTCGGGCCGCGAGGTCATTGACCGTTTTGATACGTTCGTGCATCCCAAGCAGCTGATTCCTGCAGAGATTACCGAGCTCACGAGTATTACGAACGCCGATGTGGCAGATGCCCCGTCGGCCGTCGAGGCCGTCGCGGCACTCGCCGACTTTGTGGGCGGCTGTCCTGTTATCGCACATAACGCCACATTTGACCGGTCGTTCATCGAATCGGTCAAGGGCGGCGTCAACGTGAGCGATATCTGGATCGATTCGCTGGCGCTATCGCGCATTGCGCTTCCGCGCCTGATATCGCACAAACTGTCCTTTATGGCCGACTTGTTTGGGTGCGATTCGGTATCGCACCGTGCGAACGCAGACGTTGATGCCCTGTGCGGTGTGTGGCGCGTGCTGTTGGTCGCACTTACCGACCTGCCTTCGGGCCTTATGGCGCGCTTGGCGGACATGCACGCGGACGTGCCTTGGTCCTATCGCCCCATTTTTTCTTTTTTGGCTGGCCAGAACCCGGGTTCGATATTTTCGCTCAGCGCCGCCCGTGCCGATGTGCTCAAGGCCGATCGCGCAGGCGATCGCGTTGATGCGGACGAGCTGCCGGTCCTTAAGATGCCGAGCCGTGAAGAGATCGAGGCAGATTACGCCCCCGGCGGCCTGGTCAATCGCATGTATCCCACCTATGAGCCGCGCGACGAGCAGATCGCGATGGCGGTTGAGGTGCGCGATGCGCTGGTCACGGGTACCCATCGCGTGATCGAGGCGGGCACGGGCGTCGGTAAGTCGATGGCCTATCTCGTGCCCTTCGCCGAGGCCGCCCGCCGAAACAACATTACCGTCGGCATCGCGACCAAATCGAATAATCTTGCCGACCAGCTTATGTACCATGAGCTGCCAAAGCTCGCCGAACAGCTGGACGGGGGCCTGTCATTTTGTGCGCTCAAGGGCTATGACCACTATCCGTGTCTGCGCAAGCTCGAGCGCATGAGCCGTAGTCAGATTGAGATCACCACCAAGCGCGATCCTGCTGACACGCTCACGGCGGTTGCGGTGATCATGGCGTATGTGTGCCAATCTGCCGATGGCGACCTCGATTCACTCGGCATTCGCTGGCGCAGCGTCAACCGTCCCGACTTTACGACGGCTTCGCGCGAGTGTGCTCGTCGTCTGTGTCCGTTCTTCCCTGACAAATGCCTGGTCCACGGGGCGCGCCGCCGTGCGGCACATGCCGACGTGGTGGTCACCAACCATTCCCTGCTGTTCCGCAACGTGGCCGCTGAGGGGAGGATTTTGCCTCCGATTCGTCACTGGGTGGTCGACGAGGCCCATTCCATCGAGCGCGAGGCTCGTCGCCAATGGGCGCGCGTGGTTTCGGCAGATGAGTCGCGCGTGCTGTTTGAGCGCTTGGGTGGGTCGAGTGCCGGCGCGCTGAGTCAGGTTTCCCGTGACCTGGCCACTTCCGAGGGCTCCACGCTCTACCTGGGACTCACCGCCAAAGCGACGTCGACGGTTGCCCGCGCGAACATGGCGATTGCCGATGTGTTCGATGGCGTGCGCGAGCTTGGCCGCCGTGCCCGCGGGAGCTATGACAACGCGAATCTGTGGATTGGCCCCGAGCTGCGCGAGTCCGATGACTGGCACGATTTTCTGCAGTCGGCCCATACCGCAATTGATGCGCTGGACCAGGCGGATAAAAGCGTAGACGCGCTGGTGCAAGCCGTCGCTGCCGATAAGCCCGAGGCCGTCGTCGACCTGGGCGACATTTCGCGCCGTCTGCACGAACTGGCCGAGAATCTCAAGCTCATCATTGAGGGTACGGATGAGCACTATGTGTACTCGCTGCAGGTGAACCGTCGGCTGCGCGCGGGCGGGGAGTCTATGACCGCCGAGCGCATCGATATCGGCGAGGCCCTGGCGAACGAGTGGCTGCCTGAGGTACACACGGCCATCTTCGCTTCGGCGACCATGACGGTGTCCAAGAGCTTTGAGCATTTCAACCATGCCGTCGGCCTCGATCGCATCGGTGCGTCGACATCCTCATCGCTGCACCTGGATTCGAGCTATGACTTTGACTCGAATATGGCCGTGGTCGTGGCGGGGGACATTCCCGATCCGCGCGATCGTGAGCGCTATCTGTCAGCACTCGAGCGTGTGCTGGTCGATGCCCATCTCGCCATGGGTGGATCGGTGCTCACGCTCTTCACTAACAGGCGCGACATGGAGGATCTGTATGCCCGTGTCGAGCCCAAATTGGCGCGAGCGGGCCTGGAGCTCAATTGCCAACAGCGCAACTCGTCCCCACGTCGTCTGCGCGATCGGTTTATCAACGAGCCGACTTCATCGCTCTTTGCGCTCAAGGCCTTTTGGGAGGGCTTTGACGCCAGCGGCGAGACACTGCGTTGCGTCATTATCCCCAAGCTGCCGTTCTCGAGCCCCACGGATCCTCTTTCGTGTGAGCGCAACCTGCGCGAGGACCGCGCCTGGGCGCGCTACTCACTGCCCGAGGCGGTACTCGAAGTCAAGCAGGCCGCCGGCCGTCTCATCCGCTCGTCGACTGATTGTGGCGTGCTCATCTTGGCAGATCCGCGCTTGGTGACAAAGGGCTACGGCAAGAAGTTCTTGACGTCGCTGCCCACGACTTCCTACCAGCGTATCGAGTCGGCGCAGATCGGTCATTATTTGCAGCTGTGGCGTGCGCGCCACGAGCGACGCCGTTAAAGCGGGCAGGCCAGGCTCTTCGCCATATCGCATAGACACTTTGCCGAGGCGGGGTCATCCAGTATGCGGATGGCTCCGCCCGCTGCTATTACCTGACAGAACAGCCAGTGCTCTGACCCATAACGCACAGTCACCGTTGCCATGTCTGCCCCGTTTGGCTCAATCGACATGATGCCGGCCCAGTCTAGGCGCTCTGCCATGTCGAGCGGCATGAGGAGTTTTGCGCTCTGCTCCGCCTGGGAAAGGGATTCGTGGAGGGACACGGACGCGGGTGCGTGGCGCTCCACGGAATCGTCGGTGAGGGCAAGGCCCTCGATTTTGTCCATGCGGTAGGAGCGCTGCCCATCAACTTCGATATCCCAGGCAATCAGATAGGTTTGATCACCATGTGTCGTGATGCGCAAGGGGTCGATGAGGCGCCCGCGTGGCCATGCGTCGTCCATTGAGCGGTAGGTGATGCGGCATCGAACGCCGTCTTGAATCGCGCAGTTCAGCTGTTGCCAGTGCGATCCTCGGGCAACGGTGTCGACGACGCGCTGGTTGTAGCCGAGCTCCTCGGGTAGGAGGGCATGCCGGATGCGCTCCGCTGCCCGAGAGTCGATCCCCATCGATTCGAGCTCGTGGTTGAGTACGGCGCCTTCGGCGGCACTCAGGCGCAAAGGTAGCACGCGCCCCGCATCGCCTGTCAGGATGATGCACTCGCCGTGGCGTTCGCAGATGATGCGTGCGCCCGACTCACGGTCAGCGAGGGTCGAGACGATATCGATAATTTCGTCGAGTGCCGCACCCGTGATATCAAAACGGCTGCAGATATCCCCTCGTGTCATACCGGTCTCGCCGGCAGCGTAGAGGGCCTCCATGATGTCAATCGCACGCGAGAGCCTTTGCTCGCTGGTGAGTTTACGCGCGGGCATGCTCATGCACCGTCCTTTCGATGAGGTGGTTCCACGCCAGTTTAAGTGCATCGGGGGCAACGGGTCTCATGCCGTCCATGGCGTGCTCCATGCAAAACGAGGCAGCGGCATTAAGGTCGCGCACGCCGACGGTCCAGGTCCAACCCTCTTCGGTGTGTGTGAGCTCCCCGCGACCACGCGTAAGGCCACTTACCATGTCGGCCTGGGCTTGCGGAGCAAACGAAAAGGTTGCCGTAACGGGCTTGCAATCGGCAAAATCAAACTCAAAGAACAGACGATCGTTCAGATTAAAGTCGGCGGGGATGGAGTAAGCCTTCGATGGACGCCATGCGCGAACGATACGGTCGCAGCGAAACGTCCTGATTTCGTCGGTGGCGTTGTCGAGTCCGCAAAAATACGCCGCGCCCTCGTGCTCGAACATGCCGTATACGCAGACGGTGCGCTCTTTTTGCTCCCCGTGCCCGTTTTGATACAAAAAGCGCAGTGCGCAGCGTTCAGCGAAAGCGCTCCACACCGCATCGACGGCGGGCGAGCGATGGGCGGGAGACTCTTCTGCCGTCGATGCGCCAGTGAGGTAGGCGATCTTGGAGCGTATGTCTGCAAGCGGCGTGGCAAACGCGGCCGAGCCGGTCGCAAGGGCTTGGTCGATAGCGTCGAGCAAGATGTCCGCGTCGTCTGCAGTGATGAGGCCACCGGCCGCAAACGTGTGCTCGCGATCGATGATCCACGCGCTTTCTTCGGTTTCTTGGGCGCCTGCTGCGCGGACTTCCTTGATCGTGATTCCGCGTTCGAGGAGTTTTTCGCGATCGCGGCGAAACTTGCGCTTATCCGAGTCGATATTGCCCGACCCGTAGCCAAGATCGGAATCCAGGACAATTTGCTCTGTGGTCAATGGCTCGGGAGAGCTGTTAAGGACAAAGAACAGATTGAGGATGCGCTGGGCGGTCTTGTCGAAACCGGGCCCCGGCGCCTCCTTTTTATTCGTTACGGTTGTATCGCTTGCCGTCATAGAATCCTCGCATGGGAAGGTGTTTGATGCCATGATTTTAGTCCGATATGGAGATTAGGCTATATCCTTGTCCGCTTGGGGCGTTAAGATGCCCAGAATTCGGCCGTTTGCGCCCGCTCGGGGTATACTTTCGACTATATACGGTTCTAATGTGCATACATTGGGCCTATTTGTCGGATTATGGATGTGGAGCGCATATGGCGAACACCCAGAACTATATTAACCACCTGCTGCAGAACACTGGTATCACGCCGGCGTGCAGCGAAGAAGAGCGCTTGGCTGCCGAAGATATCGCTCAAATTTTCCGCAACCACGGCTTTGATCCCGAGGTGCAGGAGTTTAATGCTCCCGCGCCGAGCAGGATGGCATTTGCCGTTACGGGCATTCTGGCGTTTGCCGGTGCCCTGCTTATGGGTATCGGCGGCGGTATCGGCTTAGTCGGCACCCTGTTGGCCATTGTCGGAGCCGTGCTCTATGTGCTCGAGCGAACCGGTCGTCCCGTGATCTCGCGCCTGGGCAAGACGGGCGTGAGCCAAAACGTCATCGCCTACCACAAGGCGTCGGGCCCGCTCGCCTCTCCGCGCAATCGCCCGGTTGTCGTCGTCGCGCACTATGACTCCCCGCGCGCCGAACTGCTCGCTCGCGAGCCCTATGCGCCGTATCGAGCACTGATCGCCAAGTTGCTCCCGATTGCCACGATTGCTCCCGCGGCTATTGCCATCCTGCACATCTTGCCGCTTCCCGGCGCGTTGAAGGTCCTGCTGTGGGTTGTTGCGATCCTTGCCTCCCTCGTGGCGCTCGCCAATGCCGCCAATATCATTTCCAATCGTTTTGTCCTTCCCTACACGTCCGGCTCGGTTTGCAACAAGTCGTCTGTTGCCGCCATGCTTGGTGTCATGGATAACGTCGCCCCTTATCAGGGTGAGAACGAGTTCCCTGACGATATTCCGTTTGACACGTATTTCGGCGAGCAGAAGCGTCGCGCCGAGGAGATGGCGCGTGCAGCGGCCGAGTATGCCGCGGCCCAGCAGCAAAACGATTACGGCAACACCATCGAGTACGAAGAGCCTGCCTATACCGAGGATGAATATGGTCAGCCGGTCACTCCCGAGGGTGAGCAGGGCGAGGCTTTTGATGAGCAAATCGATGGATTCGAAGATGCCTCTGCCGACGAGACCCTGATTGGCGTCATCGCGCCCGAGGCTCAGGTCCAAGATATTCCGGCCGAGGAGCCCGTTGCGGACGAGTCCACTGCCGAGCCGGCAGAGGAGCCTGTCGCGGCTGAGGAGGCCGCGCCCGAGCCCAAGCTTTATCGCAATGCCGCCGGCAACATCCGATTTGGATCGGATGCCATCCGTGCCCTGGGCATGCTTCCCGAGTCCTGCACGCTCGATTACGAAGAGGGCGAGGAACCGACGTTTGAGCCCGCGCCCCAGCCTGATCCGGTCGTAGCCGCGCAGCCCGATGAGGCCAATGCCATCGAGACGGAAGCCGATGCGGAGACCGCTATCGATCCCGCAGCCGGTCTGGACGTCATGGCGCCTGCCCCGGCGCCCGAGGAGCTCGATAATACCGAGGACGACTACGATGCGTATCCGCAGCGTGTGTCCTACGAGAGTGACACCGATTTTTCTGCCGAGCTTCCGGTGACGACGCCCCATGCCGATATCGCTTCCGCGTTTTCTTCGATCGGTGCCAGCGCCTCCCATTTCTTTAAGGGGGCATTCGAAAAGGGCAAGAAACTCGTTGACGACTTTGAGGAAAAGCGCGCTGCTGCTCGCGAGGCAGCCGAGCGCGATGCTGCGGCCCAACAACAGGCGGCCGAGGCCGAGCGTGAGCGCGCGGCACAGGAATTTGAGCAAAACGACGCCGAGCAGCCGATATCCGTTGATGTTGCCGACGCCACGACGTCTTTCGAGGCACCGCAGCCTTCGTCTGCGAATGTTGCCGGGGAGACGGCGACCTTCGAAACCCAACAGCCGGTTGACAGCACTGTGTCGTTTGATGCCACGATGACGTTTGAGAAACAGGGCACCGCTATCGCCGAGCCCCTTTCCGCTCCTGTCGAGGACGAGCCCGCTGCGCCCGATACGGTCGAGGAACAATCTGCGGCGGAACAGGTCGCTGCGGACAGCTCCGAGCAAGAACCTGAACCCGTGGCCCCCGAAGCTCCGCAGACGGATGAGTCGAGGCCCTACTCTACGCAGATCTTCACCATGCCCGCGCCGAGTGATCCCGGCGCCACGGTTGCCAACGCTGCTCCGTCGCAGGCCGAGACGGTCGATGCTCTGATGGCTCAGATTTCGTCTCAGGCGTCACCGCGCCCGAACATGAACGTTCCCGACCCGGCATCCGCGCCGGCTCCCATGCCCTCTGCGTCTCCGCTGGCCTCGGTCCCCGATCCCTCGATGCCTTCGATGCAGCAGGCCAATGTCGCCTCGCGCACCTCGCTGTTCGACCTTCCCGACCCTTCGGCTCAGGTTAACGATCCCTTCGCGACGGCACAGGGTCCCGAGCCCACATCGGCTCCGGTTGTTCCTCCCATGTCGGTCACCTCGGATGTTCAGCCGCTTGAGACCATCTCGGCTCCTGCCGCTTCGGGCGCCAAGCCGCAAAAGCGCGGCTTGAGAGGTCTGTTCGGTCGCAAAAAGAAAAACGAGCAGGACAGCATGAGCGATTGGCTTGGCGTCGAGGATGATTACGACGCCAAGAAGTCTGGTCGCGGCATCGGCTCGTGGGATAACTTCGAGGATGATGACGACGGCTGGAAGGGTGGCGCCACGTCTTCCGATGGGGCTTCTACCGAAGACATGCTCGCTGCCGTTGCTTCCATGGGTGATGACGAGCTGCTTGGCCATGACATCTGGTTTGTGGCTACAGGCGCTTCCGATTGCGACGGCGCCGGCATGAAGGCGTTCCTGGCCGCGCATCGCGACAAACTCCGCGGCGTGTTCTTTATCAACCTTGAGTCCATTGGTGCCGGCAGGCTTTCGGTCGTGACGGTCGAGGGCGAGCAGCAATTGCTCAAGGGTGATCGACGCATCATGAACCTGGTCAATAAGGTATGCAAGTCGTTCCATGTCGATTGCGGTGCATTTGAGATGCCCTATGCCAAGACCGACGCCTATGCTGCGCTCGAGGCAAGCCGACGCGCCCTAACCATTGCCGGCGTCGACGGTCCACGTCTGGCGTACGCTTACACCGAGGACGATCTGCCGTACAACGTCAATCCGACAAATATCGCTACGGTGTCCGAGGTTGTGACCGAGATCATTCGTCGTTCGTAGGTTGACCTCTAAGGAGTCTGTGTGTTTTCGTACATCAAGCGCCACTGGCCCATCTATCTCATCTTGGTCCTGATTGCCATTGCCCTTGGTTTCGGGGCCGCGTATATCGTGGGTGTTAAAGGCTCGACGCCTGAGTCCACGATTAGCGAAGAAGTGGAGCACGAGCAGAGTTTGGGAGCCGATGGCATCTCCGAGTCCGAACAGGCGCTCATCGACGGTGGGTCTACATCTGGGGAATAGTCATTTCGCTACGCACGAATAAGAGGCGAGCCGGGAGACGGGCTCGCCTCTTTTTATTGCGTCAGCGACGTTTCGACGCCAGCTTTAGATGGGCAAACCAGATTGCCGCGGCGCCGGAGGTCACGAAGGCGGTGAGGCAGGCGGCGATGGGAAGGGAACCCGTTGCCGGTAAATCTTGCGGCATGGCGCATCGCTGGATGACGCGATCCTCGTCATGCGATTCAAGGTTGCTACCGCCGCCATTGCGACAGAGGTCAACGCGAGCACTGTTGGCGAGTACGGTCTGGGGCGTGTAAGACGACGCGGCCTGCATATGGATGACGGCACCGTGGATATCCGAGTCAAGGACGGCGCTCGCATCATCAAGGTCGTCATGCTCGTCTTTGAGGTCCTCGCGGATCCAAGATTCTGCAGCGCCTCTTGTCGTGAAGTCGGTCGATACGGCCCCATACTCAAGACGAATGCCCGTGATGGTGGTGTCGCGCAAAAGAGCGAGCTCTTTTGCCTCGAGGGTGACCGACTCCGTTGTTGGAACATCTGCTTTCCAAAGATGCCAATCGCCGTAATCGACCATGCGCAAATCGTCGCCTAAGAGCTTCTTGACCTCGTCCGTTTTGAGCCAGGGGTTGTCATGTCCGTCGTTGAGCGTTGCATTGGCCTGTTCGCCCGTATCGTTGCCTCCCGCTGGCGACGTTCGATACCACACGTTGCAAAGACCGTCGAAATCTCCGGCCGCAATAGGGGTTTCGATGGCGATAAGTCTGGCAATGCCGTCTTTGGCACACTCGAGATCGTCGGTGATGGTGAATTCATCAACCCAGGTACTCGACTCATTTTTAGCATCGATCGTATAGGAGAAGGAGCCGTCCGTATCGGATTGTGTCGCGGCCCGGTTCTTGCCATCACCGTTGGCGACGAGACCCTTACCGATAGGGCGAGCGATCTCTTGCCGCTTGTCGACTCTGCCCTCGACCTCGATGGGTGCGTCCTTCATGGCCGCCGCCTGCACTTCTCCCGTCGCTTTAATTTCAAATGTCATGTCTTCGGCAAGGTCGTAGGTGCGCGGGGACATCGCTTCGCGCAGGGTGTAGGTGCCGGGCAAAAGGTGTTCGATGCGATGCGGTTTGTCGGAGGAGGTCCAAGCGTCAATTTCGGTTCCGTCGGCATCGTGGAGGGAGAGCCTGGCGCCTTCCACTTCTTGGTTGCCCGCCAGATCGACTTTGGAGATGTCGATTTTGGTGTAGTCGTTAGAGACATCGAGGTGCGCTTTGACCGTGGGTGTTTCCTGGTCGACATACGACAGCTCGACGGTGTGGGCGCTTTGGTCGAGCAAGTATCCTTCGGGTGCCTGTACCTCAATAACCTCATAGATGGCAGTTCCGCACCCCAGCGAAAGATGATTCGCGCACGCAAATCCCCGCTCGTCGGTCGTGACGGTGGTGACGGTTTCGCCGTCCAGGGCAACAATGCTGTCGTCGGGGCGCACGATATCGCCCGCGGCGCGGATATCAAAAACAGCGCCGGCAAGGGCGTGTCCGTCTACGGTATCGTTCTTAACGATCTCGATGCTTCCTGTTGCCGCGTCGTCGCAAAACGAGGCGACCGCGACGGGCGTTAAGTTCGTGTCGGCGGGAATCGTTATTTCCAGATCTTCTCCAACAAGATACGGTTCCTTGGCGGAAGTCTCTCGAATGTAATACGTGCCCGGGTTAAGCGATTCGGGCAGGGTGACGGTGCCGGTTTCATCGGTCGTAAAGGTATTCATAACGGTATGGGCGGGATGCCAGGATGTTTGCGAGATGGGCTCACGGTTGCCATTGAGCAGCTGAAAGGTGAACCCGGCGAGTGGTACGGCGGATCCAGTCTGAGCATCGCGCTTCACGATTTGAAGATGTGTCGACAGGGCGTGGTTGTCTACGATGTACTGAAGTTCTGCGCCGTTCGAGATCTGCTCTGCCGTGATAGTCCATTCCTCTGCCTGCTTAAAGCCGTCGGGCACGGTGCCGGCAACCTCGCGAACGGTGTAGCCGGCACGGTCATACGGTATGGTTCCGTTGACGCCATCAGGGCGCCCTCCTGCGCCAAACCATGCTCCAGTCTGGTCTTTGGTCGATGCGAAGCCGTAGATATTGGTGGTCAGCGTTCCAACAACCTGCTGCGAAGTGTTGCTTACCACTTCAAAGATCACGCCTTCCGCCGGCTGCTCTATACCAGACCCATCGCTATTGCCGTAGTCCTTGAACTTTGAAATCTCGAGGTCAAAAGCGATAGGGGTGTTGGGGATGCGGCGCTCGAGCTCAACGACGCCTGCGTCTCCGAGCTGGTCGGCCCCGATGGTGTAGCTCCAGGTTTCATCGGAGGGCAGATAGCCCTCGGGAGCTCTCGACTCATAGATGGTAAAGGTGCCCAGGGGGATGTCGGTAAGTGTTGCCCAGCCGTCCTCATCCGTCGTGAGGGTGTGCGTCCAGCCCGGGGTAGACTGTGAGACGCAGGTGAACTCAGCGCCGGCAAGTGACGCGCCGACTTGAGGACCTGCCCCTGTCGCGGCATCGACCTTTGCGATGCGCAGGGTAATGGTACCTGGCCGCTCATCGATGACGACATTCCCGCCGTCATTGCTGGTGGAAAAAGCGATACGGTCACTCCTAGGGATATAACCCGCTGGAGCTTTAGTTTCGACCAGATAATATGCCGTGTTGGGCAAAAGTGTCGCTTGCGCACGGCCATTTTCATCCATCTTGATGGTGGCGACGCGTATGCCGCCCGCATTCTCAAAGATATCGAAGGTCGCGCCATCGAGCCTGTAGGTATCGTTTTCGCTAGTGATAGCGGCGTTGGCTGACTGTTTTTGGAAGGATACGGAGACGGCCGGGAGCACGTAAAGCATGTCTTGACGCTTGCTGCCGCCCGACACGGTTCCCAAATAGCGCCGCGCGCGATGCGGTGCGGCTTTAATGCTTCCCGACTTGGCGCTGTCGTGGAGCCAGCGCGCTGCGGCAACGACCTCATTGTCGGCGGTAAAGTGCCCACTCTTGGTTTTGCCCTGAGCGGTCGTGTAGGAGTAGGTGCCGTCGACATGGGTAGTGCCGTTGAGCATCCATACGGCAAGCTGGGTGGCGGCGCGGGCGCGATCGGGTGAAAGATGGTAACTGCCAAACGACGTGGCGGCAGGATATCCGTGACAAACGATTGCCGCGAACTCGTCGTCGAGCCACATCCAGCCTTGATCAAAGTTGAGCCATGGGCCGCCCGGCTTGGTGGGGCCGGGACGCTCCTGGTTCATGCAGTAAGCAATCGAGGCGTCTTGAGCTTCATACTTGCCGATGAAGAAGGGTCCACAATCATCGCTAATAGTGCGGAAGCCGAGCTGATCGTAGCCATCGACGGCAAATGCGGTTCCCGGTGCCAGGCAGTCGAAAAGCAGGAAGAGGACTAGGAGCAGCGATCCTGCTGTGATTGCGCTGTGGACAGAGTGCGTGGGTGCGTTGGACATGGCTGCTCCTTATCCCTCGTACGCCGCGTGGGGAGGCCGCGGCGCGTAGGATGAGGCTACCCCCAAGGTTCATGCGGGTAAGTACCGGAACCTGACCAATCGCTTGCCCGATATCTGACAAATGGCACCTACGAAAGACAATGGAATAAATCTGCAGGTAGACAACGGTAAATAGAAGAACGTACAGGTCCCCATCTCCACAATTGGCCTGTTTTTCAGGATGATTCTCCACAGCTAAAACAAGCATCGTCACCCTTGTATAGAACAAGACAACCGCGTTATACTATCCCCCACATATGCGGGCATCGCCAAGTGGTAAGGCATCAGCTTCCCAAGCTGACACTCGCGGGTTCGAGTCCCGTTGCCCGCTCCACGCAAAACAGCAGGTCAAGAGCTTGGAGCGCTTGGCCTGTTTCTCTTTTTCGGCTCCGTAGACCACGGAAATAGACCAAATGTAGACCAAACTCCGGTGAAACCGTTTTCGCCCAGACGCCGCCCGTGTCTCCTCCGGCCCCTTTTTAGGGCTTGGGAAAGTTGGGGCTGATCGGCCCGTATGCCCCTCCCCGCCTTTTTTAATGGTTGACAAAGTTGACGTTAAAGCAGCGGGGCCGCACCCCGCGCACTGGGATACGGCCCTTTTTTAGGCTTGCGATTATTGAGATTGAACGTCCTTTTTAGGGGCTTCAGAAACTTCAGGTTGAACGGCCTCGCCCCCGGCGCGGTATCGGCTTGGAACGAGCGCGGGTTTGGTCTACGGAGTCCGCGCCCCGATGCCGCCCCGGCGACGGGGCCGCCCCCTCGGGCGCTAGGCCCTGAGCCAATGTTCCCCGCCCCGGCCCCTCACGTAGACGGGGGCGTAGGCGGCCACTATCACGCCGTCAACGGTTAGCCCGTCCTCCGGCTTGGCGTCCCGGGCCACCGTGGCGGCCTCTAGGGCCGTGTCCAACGGCTGCACCTCCAACGTCCCCGCCTCGGCGTCAACGCGCCGAATACGGGCAATCTGTGGCGCTGAGGGGCAATCGTCGGCGGTCGAGCACGCCACCAAATCGCCGCGCTCCGGCTCTAGCGCCGTATCTACCTCCACGACAACCCCCCCGCGCCGGGCACCGCGCCCGCTATCTCCGGCAGGCCCTCGGCGATCATGTCCCCGATAAATCGAGTCGCCATGTCTCCTCCTCGTCTCTCCGTTCCGTCCCGGCGCTCCCCATGTTGCACCGACGCCGCGCCCTCGGTGGCCTCGCTCCGCATGTCCCGGCGAAACGCCGAAACCCTGCACACGCCACGCCCCCGGCCCCGCCTCGCGGGTTCGCCCCGGCATGAAAAAGCCCCGCCGGAGCGGGGCTGAACTAGGCAAGCGGTTAGACCGATTAGCCGATTGATGGGCTAAAGGAAGATGCTAGAGTCATGCTCCATAAGCTTAGGCTCACCGGACGAGATGGACTCTTCCAGAAGGTCGGCATATTCGCAAACGTACCCGTAGAACATAGGCTCATAGCCGAACATCTCAATAAAGACGGGTTTGGCCTTCTCGATACGGGCTTTTGCTAGCTTCTCCTGCTTAACCTGGCTTTCCATCAAATCAGCTCCTCAAGCATCTCTTCGAATATTTTACTTGATTCCGGCAGGTATTTGCGCAGGACGGCGAGAGATTCCGGGTTCGCGGTGCTTGCGCTTTCCCGCTGCCTCGGCCTCCGCCTCCTCGATCTCTTTGAGGGCGTGCGCAGCGCTCCACCGGGAACGACTGAGGGCATCGGACACCCATTCGGCATGGATAGCGGGCCTAGCCCTCTCCATGCCTATTCCCCTCTGCCGTGGCGGGGCCGTCCGTTAGGAGCGTTCGAGCGTTCGAGCGTTCGAGCGTATAGCCCTCCGTGCCTCTCCTCGCCTCGTATCCGGGCGGCAACTCGATACCGTGCTCCCCGCAGGCGTCCGTAGTGTAGGCGGCCCCGTTGGCGTCGAGTCGGGCCACCGCCCGCTTTCCGCATACCGGGCACGGGGCGTGGAACAGCCCCCCGCCCGTTTCGTAGGCGGGCGCACCCAATGCATCATCAACTAGTCCCATAGTTGATAGTCCCATAGTAGATAGTGTGTCCGGAGGTACGTCGGGAGGTATGTCCGGAGGTACGCCGGGCGTTTCCCCTGTTGGTCGCCCGTTTCCGCTTTGAGTGCTCGCCCGAGTACTGCCCCCTGTACTCGTCGAGTACTCGGCCTGTACTCGACGAGTACTCCCATGAGCACTCGCCTCGTGCTCGCGGAGTACCGCCCGAGTTGCCGCCGCCGAATCTGCGGCAAGCTGTCGCCTCGATACAGCCCCCGCGCCCGGTCGTGTGTCCGGGCGCGACGGGTCGGCTTTGAGCGAGGCGTTGGCCCGTGCCTTGAGCACGTTGGGGCGGGCGCACAGGTAGGCACTGCGGGCGGCTTTCGAGATATGCCCCGGTTCCTCGCCGTAGAGCGCTAGGCCGTATACCGCGTTGAGTGCCTCGCCCCTCGCCCTCGGCGTCAAATCGTCGAATATCGGGGCCAACGTATCGGCGTTGAACTTGAAGAAATGCATACAGCTGTTGGCGTATGCCCGGCGCTCCTCCTCATCCATCGGCAACCCCCACGAGCGCGAGGGCCGACTTTCGGGTTACGTAGACGCGCCGCCCTATACGCACCTCGTCGAGCGCCCCTTGCCGGATGAGGCGGCAAACGTCCCTCTCGCTGAGGTCGAGCACCGCGCCCGCCTGAGCCGACGTTATGAGCCTCCCCATGTTCACGGGCACGGGCCTAATATCCTCGTTCCACACTGCCGCCGCCCCCTCTCTTTCGCCTCGCTATCTCGCGCCCGATGGCCTCGATACGGCCCCGCGCCCAAGCGCGGTAGGGCTGTCTGTACCCCTTGGCGGCTAGACGGGCCGTGAGGCGGTTTATCTCCTCGCCCATCTGCCGCCCGATCATTCCCGGTACGTCGGCGTTTGCCGCCCTCCTCGCGGCCCCGAGCGCCGCCCTTATCGGCCTCATGCGCCGCGCCCTAGATGAGGCCCGCGTATGCGAGCAGGCTGTCACGGTTGATGTTCCACTTGTTGCCCGTCTGAACGGCCTTGAGCTTGCCCGAGATACAGGCCCTCGTGATGGTCGTGCGCGAACGTCGGGCGATAACCTCGGCCTCGGCCACCACTAGCGGGTTCGGTAGTTCCGAAAAGCGCCCGTCCCTTGCAAGCCCGGCGACGCTTTCGAGGTGTTCTTTGCTGCACATTGTGGGTTGCCCCCTCCTAATCGAGTTGCTACTTAGACGCGTCTCGCATCGTTTTTAACTCAACGGGCGTGCGATATAAAACGGACGTTCTACCTGCGGTTATTTGGTAGAACGTCCGTGATGCTTGGTATTCAGTTTGGTTTGCCGAACTATCGGTATGTCGGACTGTCCGTTTTTCGGCTAATGCGCACCGGGCGACGCCGCCGAGCGAGAAAAACCGAACGGGTTTTCTATTCGCCCTCGGCCTCGTTCGCTATTGCCATGTCCGTAGCTATCTCGGCTATAACCTCGCGTTGATGCTCCGTGAGATCGGGCCATGCGTCGAGCAGAACGGAGTATGGGGAAACCCACGGTTCGGGCGTCTCGTAGAACCCCGGGTTAGCCATGCAGTCCACATCCAAGAGGCCCCGGATAAACTCTGTGTACCCCTCGGGCGTACCGCTCCAGTAGCTCTCGCAGTAGTTGACTATCCGAACGAGTTCCGGCGCTCTCACGAGTTCCGGCTTGGCCGCCCACTCGCTTACCCTAGAGTTTGACCTATGGCATACGTTCGCCAAAACGCCCTGTTTGACCCCGCAGGCCTCCCGTATGCGGCGAATGGCGTCCGTCCCCGCCCCGAATCGAGGCGGCCTTAGCGGAAAGACGCCGTACCGCCTCATCCATGCAATAGCCTCCTCGTCTGTCTCGAAAGTATCGTGGAAATCGTCCAACTCTTTTCTCTTCGCTTTGTGTGCGTCCATCACGCCTCACCGCCCGACAAAACGGTTTGCATGGTCTGGGCCGCGCGTTGCTTGCCCTCGGCTGTCGCGTCGGCGTAGATGTTGAGCGTCATTGCCGCGTTCGAGTGCCCCATAGATGCTGAGATAGCTTTAATGTCCACGTGGGCGGCTACAGCCATGGTCGCAAACGTATGGCGCAGGTCGTGGAACGTCGGGCGGGTTCCCCTCGTCCCTTTCAGCTCCAGCGCCTCGGCAAGGTTGCGCCACCTCTGCCAAATCGTGTTGGGGCGCATGAAACCGCCGCGAATGTCCCCGAGCACGTAGAGCGCCCCGGTGAACGGCACGCCCGCAGCGAGGCAGGCGGCCTCCATCTCCTCGCGCCGGGCCACGAGATCGGCGGCAAGCTCTGAGCCGAAATACACCGCGCGGGCGCTTCCGTCGTTCTTGGGGTCTTTGGCGTAGAACCTCGTCCCGTCGCGGCCTATGCTGTCCTCCACCTTGAGCACGCCGCTATCAGTATCGACGTTCGCCCACCGGAGGCCGCATATCTCGCCCTCCCTCATGCCCGTGTATAGGGCGATTTTGACCCCGAGCATGGCGGGCGTCATGCCCGCTACCCTGAGCACCTCGCGCACGGTTCGCACGCCCTCGGCGGTAAGCGAGTTGGGGCGCGGGCGTCCGGCCTTGGGCGGCTTTACGCCTCGGGTCGGGTCTTTGCCCAACAAATCGGTATCGACGGCCTGATTGCACGCAGACCGTAGCAGCGTGAGCGCCTTTTTCATCGTGCCGGGGGCGTATGTCTCGCCCATCTTGGCGACCCATGCCCTCACCATGTCCGGGTTGAGATCGGAAAGCGCCACCTCCCCGAGCAGCGGGGAAATGATGTTGTCGAGCAGACGCCCGTACTCGTTGAACGTTGACGGGTCGATACTCGGGCGCTTGCCGTCGATATAGCGGCGAACGTAGGCGGCCACGGTAAGCACCGTCTCCGGGTCGAACCCTAGAACAGCCAACGCCGCGCCCTCGCGCTGCCTCTGGTTCCACTCGGCCTCCATGGCCGCGCGCCACTCCTCCAGCTCTTTTTGGGCCGCGCGTTTCCCGGTGGCCTTGAGGGCCTTGGTCGTTTTCCTCCTCGCGCCGTCCTCGTCGATGTATTTCAGCGCTGCGCGGTATTTCCCGCCCCTGTTTTCGAGGTTCGCGGCTATGTAGTGCGTGTACTCCATGCGTGCTCCGTAGACCAAAACGTAGACCAAACGTAGACCAAATAGCGTGTGCCTCTTTGGTCTACGTTGCACATTATGGCACATAACGCGCGTTTTACCTGCAACGTTAGTAACGCTTTTTATCTCTTTGAACACTTGCATGTAAGATTCCCAAGCTGACACTCGCGGGTTCGAGTCCCGTTGCCCGCTCCAGTTAAAAGCACAAGCACGGCACCATCACGGTGCCGTGCTTTTTTCAATAAAGTGCCGGGACTCGAACCCGCCAGGGTGCGAGCGTAAAGCAAACGCGAAGCGTTTATAGCGAGCAGGCAAGGTCGCCGATAGGCGACCGCAGCCGGTGCGGATTTGCGAAGCAAATACGCAGACGTCCCGTTGCCCGCTCCATCGAGCACGGGAGAGATGGGGACGGCCGATTCAACAAAGTCTTCCCCCACGGCTTCATGAGGCCGCGGGGTTCGCCTGAAGCCGGTGCGGATTTGCGAAGCAAATACGCGGACGTTCCCATGGCCGCTCTTGCGGCAAAATGTTAGGTTAATACCTGCTGCCCATACTTGCACCTGCGCACGGTACAATGGTTGAGTTACGACCAACGTGCCAATAACCAAAAAGGAGCCGCTATGATCGATCGCTATACCCGCCCGGAGATGGGACACATCTTCTCCCTCGAGAACAAGTACGCCATTTGGCAGGAGATCGAGGTCCTGGCCTGCGAGGCCCAGGCGGAGCTCGGCAAGATCGGCATTTCTAAAGAAGAAGCCCAGTGGATCCGCGACCACGCTAACTTTGAGAAGGCAAAGGTCGATGAGATCGAGGAAGTCACGCGCCACGACGTTATTGCTTTCCTGACCAACATGAAGGAGTACATCGACGCCGACGTCCCGGAGGGCGACCCCAAGCCCAGCCGCTGGGTTCACTACGGCATGACCAGCTCCGACCTGGGCGATACGGCCCTGTGCTACCAGCTTACCCAGGCCTGCGACCTGATTATCGAGGACGTCAAGAAACTCGGCGAGATCTGTAAGCGTCGTGCCTTCGAGGAGCGCAACACGCTCTGTGCCGGCCGTACTCATGGCATCCACGCCGAGCCGATGACCTTTGGCATGAAGTTTGGCTCTTGGGCCTGGGAGCTCAAGCGCGATCTGGACCGTCTCGAGGATGCCCGCAAGAACGTTGCCTTCGGTGCCATCTCGGGCGCTGTCGGCACGTACAGCTCCATCGAGCCGTTTGTCGAGGAGTATGTCTGTGAGCACCTGGGCCTGGTTCACGACCCGCTGTCCACTCAGGTCATCAGCCGCGACCATCACGCCTACCTCGCCGGCGTCCTTGCCACCACGGCAGCCACCTGCGAGCGCATCGCTACCGAGGTTCGCAATCTGCAGAAGACCGATACGCTCGAGGCCGAGGAGCCGTTCCGCAAGGGTCAAAAGGGCAGCTCCGCCATGCCGCACAAGCGCAACCCGATCACCATGGAGAAGGTCTGCGGCCTGTCGCGCATCGTGAAGTCCAACGCCCAGGTCGCCTTCGATAACGTCGCCCTGTGGCACGAGCGCGATATTTCGCACTCCTCTGCCGAGCGCGTCGCCCAGGCCGATAGCTTCATCGCACTCGACCACATGTTCCAGTGCCTCATCCGCGTTATCGACGGCCTGCAGCTGTATCCGGCCCGCATGATGGCCAACCTCAACAAGACCCGCGGCCTCATCTTCTCCTCCAAGGTGCTGCTCGCCCTCGTCGACACTGGCATCACCCGCGAGGACGCCTACGCTATCGTGCAGGAAAACGCCATGGCCACCTGGCACGAAGTGCAGGATTGTGTCTCCGGTCCCACCTTTAAGGAGCGTCTCGAGGCCGATCCGCGCTGCACCGTCAGCCAGGAGAAGCTCGACGAGATCTTTGATCCGTGGGACTTCCTCACCCGCATCGACACGGTCTTCGATCGCCTGGAGCAGCTGAACTTCGAGTAGGTTCATCCTGATCTGACCGTTTGCGGACGCATTTTAACCATTTGCGCCTCGCCCATCCCGGGTGAGGCGCTTTTTCGTTCCTGCCGCAGGTTCCGGTTCGGCGTTACGGATAATGACCCCTCTGTGTATATCGATCCGACAGGCGATTATGCCGGTATCGATGCCGACATTGCCCGCGAGGCATGTAAACGCGCAGGGATCAGGCCGCAGTTCGTCGACATATCTTGGAACGACCGCGATCGCCTGTCGGGACTTCGCAACCGCAGCTATATCGAATCGCGCGGAGATAGAACGCTGGCGGTCAGCGCATCATTCGGCGTTGCGACGGCAGAGATGCCCGGTTGTACACTAGCCGAGATATGCAACCTTGCCGACCATAATATGTATCAAGAGAAACGTGAAGTTCGCGCTCGGGAAGCAGATTGCTGGTATTGCTGTCACCAGTTTGCGCATCAGGGAATGTTGAATCGGTGTCCGCGATACTTTATCGGTTCGGACGGGGATAATAGACGTCTGAAATTGCTTTACGAGAGGGGAACGCAATGATTAGTTTTGACTACAAGCCTCAGGGTGTATGTTCTCGCAATATCCACCTTGACCTTTCCGATGATGGCAACAAGGTGATGGGCGTTGAGTTTACCGGCGGCTGCGACGGCAATCTCAAGGCAATCTCCAAGCTGGTCGAGGGTGCTCCTGCCGATCGCGTAATCGAGGTTCTCGCCGGTAATACCTGCGGTATGAAAAAGACCTCTTGCGCCGACCAGCTTACGCGCGCTATCGAGGCCGCTCGCGCCGAGATCGCCTAATGGGTATCGTCGACCACATCAAGAACGGAATATCGCGCCGTGGCTTTGTACTCGGTGGTGCTGCCGCGGGCGCTGCCACGGTGCTTGCCGGATGCTCGAAAAAAACGGGCACCAGCGACGATGCCGCCGGCGAGCCGCAGGTTATCAAGGATGACTCAAAAATCGTCTCGATTACGGATGAGTATGAGGCTGTTGACATCGACCTCGAGCCTGCGGCTTCATGGACATTGCCACTGGGTACGCTACTGAACTATTGCGATGGCGATTACGCCGCAGCCATGATGGCTCCGGCATCGGCACTGCATGCCAACACGCTCGGTGTGCTCAACTTGGGCGACGGTTCGCTCACAACGCTCATCGAGGATCCCGTCGAAGGTACAGGGTATTCGTTTTACGATGTCCGCGCCGGCGATGGCGTGTTTACTTGGGTCGAAATGAACTTTGCGAACGCATCGTGGAAGCTCTATGCGCAAAATACGGCAGGTGCGTCGCTTGTCGGCGATGTGGTCGAGCTCGACCGAGGCGGCAAGGACTACGATCCGCCACTGTTTACGGCGTTCGGATCGTCCGTCATTTGGTACAAGATGCCTGCTGCAGGCGGCAATAAGACGAGTCACGACTCGTATTGCTATCGTCGCTCGCTCGATGAGGCAAAGGCCGAGGCCATTTGGAAGTCAACGGGTCGCTTCGCATCCGCCCCGCGCGTGAGTGACGGTATCTTGACCATATCCCCGCGTGTGCGCAATGACGAGGGCGTCTACTACGGCATGACGGCGATCGACCTGACGGACGGCAACAATACCAAGAGGGCTCAGCTTGTCCTTCCCTCATCGGTGTCTCCCTTCGAGGCCGTATATATGGGTGACACGTTTGTGTTCTCCATCGAGGCCACCTATAACGGCGTGGGAAGTCTAGGCAACATGGGCACCTATATCGGTAACGAGAACGGGACGTTCCTGTTCCTGTCGCGCGAGCCGCTTGCGTGTGCTGCCGGCAGAAAGGGCAAATATCTGGTTAAGGTTCAGGCCTCGCATTTTCTGATCGATACCTCCGCCAAAACCTATGGTTCGCTGCTGTCGCCCGACCGCGCTCTCGAATATGGCGATTATCCAGCTACGGCGGGTAAATCGAATACGTTTTTAACCTATGCCACGGTGCGTAATAGCCAAGGAATTCCCGAGACGGTCACCGCCCGCCTGTTCTCTCTTTAGCGCCGAGGGGTTAAAAAGGCGCCAACGGGGGAATAAGCGCGTTGTAATTGTGAGTGCCGCCCGCCGAGCCGCCGCACTGTAGCGGTGCTCGGCGGGCATAGGTGCGTTAAAATGGGCTTGTTCTTAGCTAATTGAGACAGGGGGGCCGTGTTATGGCTTCAGATGCAAAAAAGATTCTGCTGGTCGAGGACGAGAAGGCGATCCGTGACGCTGTCGCTGCCTATCTCGAGCGCGAGGGCTACTGGGTTGTTGGCGTCGGCGACGGCCAGTCTGCGATCGAGGAGTTCGAGAAGCACCAGTTCGACCTGGTTGTACTCGATCTTATGCTCCCCAAGATTCCCGGCGAGCGCGTTTGCCGCACTATCCGCGATACCTCGGATGTGCCCATTATCATGCTTACCGCCAAGGGCGAGATCGAGGATCGCATCATCGGCCTCGAGCTTGGTGCCGACGACTACCTGATCAAGCCGTTCTCGCCGCGCGAGCTCGTCGCCCGCGTCCGTGCCCTGTTCCGCCGTGCTCACCAGGCAGACGAGCCTGCCGTTGAGGTGCTCGACTTTGGCGATCTGGTCATCGATATCTCAGGCCACAAGATTTTGGTCGAGGACAAGGAAGTGGACCTGACTGCTTCCGAGTTTAAGTTGCTCACCACGCTTGCTCGTCATCCCGGTCGTGTCTATAACCGCATGGAGCTGGTCGAGAAGGTGCTCGGCTATGACTTTGAGGGTTACGAGCGCACCATCGACAGCCACGTGAAGAACCTTCGCGCCAAGCTGGGCGACGACCCCAAGAAGCCTAAGTGGCTCTACACCGTTCACGGCGTCGGTTATCGCTTCGAGGCCCCGGCCAAGACCGATAAGTCGGACGAGAAATAGGGAAATCACATATGACACCTGCGCGCTTTGAAATCGGACAAAAGCACAAGCAGGAGAACGAGGCGGGTTCCAAGGCAAGTTGGAACACGCCTCGTTCCGATTCACGGCCAGCGATGAGCTATCCCTCGCGCATGGCATTGGCTTTTGCCCTGACGTCGCTCATGACGGTATTGGTGCTGGTGGGCGTTGTCTCCGTTGTGTGGGGTACCGTCTTTTCGGATTACACACGCTCCAATATCGTCGAGATCGCCAATTCTGCCGCCGAAAAGCTTGCGACGTCGTATGAGGAAAACGGCAATTGGACTGCGGGCGAGCTGCGCACGGTCGCGACATCGAGCTTGGTGTCCGACGACCTGGGTATGCAGGTCGTCAACAAGAAGGGCGTTGTCGTCTATGACGACTCATGGCCTTCGGCAAGTGCGACCGCCGATGTGCGCGAGAGCGGATCGCCGTCGAGCGGCTCGAGTGGTAAAAAGGCATCGCATAGTCCGGTCTCGTCGGCGCCCACCGACTCCGACAGCGTTGCCAACGTCGAAATCATAACGTCTTCTGGCGAGCATGTCGGACAGGTAAAGCTATGGGCCATCGGCTCCGATGCTCTGCTCACCAAGGCGGATTCTGCGTTTAGGGAGAAGACTTTTAACGCCATGGCCCTTGCCGCGGTTGTTGCAGTCTGCATCTCGGTCGTTATCGGATCGCTCGTATCGCGCATGCTCACCAAGCCGATTCATCGTATTACGAGCACGGCCAAGCAAATTCGCGACGGCGATCTGTCCGCTCGTACCGGCTTGCGCGGCGATGACGAAATCGATCAGCTGGGTGAGACCTTTGACGAGATGGCCACCTCGCTCGAGAAAGATATGAAGCACGAAAAGCGCCTGACTTCCGATGTGGCCCATGAGCTGCGCACGCCGCTCATGGCAATGCTTGCAACGGTCGAGGCCATGCAGGACGGCGTGTATCCCACCGATGATGAGCATTTGGAAACCGTTGCTTCCGAGACACGCCGCCTGGCACGTCTGGTGCAGCAGATGCTCGACCTATCGCGCATGGAAAACAGCACGGCGCCGCTCAATCTCGAACCGGTGGACATGGTTCCGTTCGTGCGATCAATTGTGAACGGCCAGGAGCGTCTGTTTGCCGACCGCGACCTTCGCCTTCGCTTTGCAGATGAAACCCAGGGGCACGACGATATCGTCGAGGCCGATCCCGATATGATCACGCAATGCGTCATCAACCTCATGAGCAACGCCATGCGTTATACCCCCGAGGGCGGTTGGGTCGTGGTGTCGGTGCTCAGTGACCGCAAGCATGTCAGTATTGCCGTTTCGGATACTGGTATCGGTATTGCCAAGGACGATCTGTCGCGCATTTTCGGACGATTTTGGCGCGCCGATGCCAGCCGCGCCCGCGAAGCTGGCGGCCTGGGCGTTGGCCTCGCCGTGACCAAGCAGATCGTCGAGCGTCACCATGGCTACATATCCGTGGAGTCGGAGCTTGGAAAGGGTACGACTTTTACGATTCATCTGCCCCGCGAGCACACGGCGGACGCGGCATCTACTACAATGGAGCACTAGCTTTTCGCTATTCGGTGAAGGAGGGGCCGCGTCCCTGCCGCTCCGAGTTTGCGAAAACATGCGGGAAAGAACCCGCATTTCTGTCGTATTTAGGTAAGGAGTGACTCACGTGACAACGATGGAGCGTCGTCCGGATTCCCGTGGCAAGGTTCGTGATATCTACGATGCCGGCGAAAACCTGTTGATGGTCGCCACCGATCGCATTTCTGCGTTCGACTTTATTCTCCCCGACGAGATTCCTTTTAAGGGAGAGGTGCTCAACCGCATCTCGGCGTTCTGGTTCGACAAGTTTGCCGATATCGTCCCCAACCACCTCGTCTCCATCGACCCGGCGGATTTCCCCGAGGAGTTTGCCGAGTATCGCGACTATCTCGCAGGCCGCGCCATGCTGGTTAAGAAGGCCCAGACGATTCCCATCGAGTGCATCGTCCGCGGCTATCTGACCGGTTCGGGCAAGAAGACCTACGACGAGAACGGAACCGTCTGCGGCATCCAGCTGCCTGAGGGCCTAACCGAGGCCTCCAAGCTCCCCGAGCCGCTGTTCACCCCGTCCACGAAGGCCGAGATCGGTGATCACGACGAGAATATCTCGTTTGAGCGTTGCTGCGAAATCGTTGGCGAGGACATCGCCACGCAGATTCGCGATCTGTCTCTCAAGATCTACAAGGCTGCCGCCGAGTATGCAGCGACCCGTGGCATCATCATTGCCGACACTAAGTTTGAGTTTGGTGTCATCGATGGCAAGGTCACGCTGATCGACGAGTGCCTCACGCCCGACTCCAGCCGTTTCTGGCCCGCCGCCAGCTACGAGGAGGGCAAGATCCAGCCTAGCTACGACAAGCAATTCGTCCGCAATTGGCTCAAGGCCAACTGGGATATGACGGGGGAGACCCCGCATCTGCCCGCCGAGGTCATCGATGGCACGTCCGAGCGCTATCGCGAGGCCTTCCAGATCATCACGGGCTCCCAGTTCACAAGCATGAAGGAGAACGCGTAAGTGAGTACCCGCAGCGCCACGAACAAGCGCACGCAATCCCACGAGGTTACCGGGGTTGCGCGCAAGTCCGCCGCATCCGCCAAGCCCGCTCGTCAGGCAGCGAGTTCTGTTCGCGTCGTGCCGGCATCATCCAAGGCACGCCGCAAGGAGCTCGAGAAGGGCGAGAGCCTCGAGGGCCTCTCTAAAGAGGAGAAGCGCGCACGCAAGGCTAAGCAGCGCGCCAAGGAGGATCGCATCTACACGGTGTCGAATATCCTCCTCCAGCAGGATGAGGACTACACCAAACGCCGCCGCATCTGGTGGGCCGTGCTCGCTATCGGCATGGTGCTCGTCGTGGCCATTTGGGCTTCGCTGTACTTCGCTCCCGCCGGTATGGTGTCCGGCCCCGTCCAGATGGTCGGCATCGTTTTGTCCTATGTCGTCATTCTGGGTGACTTCATCTACGACTTCGTGCGCATCCGTCCTCTGCGTAATATGTATCGCACGCAGGCCGAGGGCATGTCCGATAACAAGCTCAACGCTGTTATCGAGCGTTCGGCTGCCGAGGGGGACAAGAAGGCCTCTAAGAAGAAGTAGCGTTACAACCTATAGATATCGCTAAGATATAAGGCGCGTCGTTTTTGCGGCGCGCCTTTTTACTGTCCTACAGATAGATGGAGTGGCACATGATCCGAGCTGCCCTAACGGTCGAGGAAGCTCTTGAGGGCATGAAGACCCTTGAGCCCAAGATTAAAAATTATGCGCGTCTCGTTGTCCGCAAAGGCGTAAACGTTAAGCCCGGCCAGGAGGTCGTCGTTCAGTCTCCCGTCGAGTGCGCGTCATTTGCGCGCGTAGTGGTTGAGGAGGCTTATGACGCCGGTGCCGGCCACGTGACGGTCATCTGGGCTGACGACGTCGTGACGAGGCTTACGTACGAGCATGTCGAGAAAAGCTATTTTGAGCAGACGCCTGAGTGGAAGCGTATGCAGCTGGATTCTCTGGCTCAGGACGGTGCTTGCTTTATCTTTATCGAGGGTGCCGACCCCGCTGCTCTGAAGGGTATTGACCCCGCTAAGCCTGCCGCGGCATCCAAGGCAAGGAACACGCAGTGCAAGACTTTCCGCCGCGGACTGGATTACAACATCAACCCGTGGTGCATTGCCGGTGCGCCGGTTGTTGCCTGGGCGCGCGAGGTGTTCTCGGATGACCCGGATGAGGTTGCAGTCTACAAGCTGTGGAATGCGATTCTGCATACCGCCCGTGCTGACGGCCAAGATCCGGAGAGCGACTGGGAGCTTCACGATGCAGCGTTTGAAAAGAACCTGCGCTTTCTGAACGAAAATCGTTTCGACCGCCTGCGCTATACCGCTTCGAATGGAACCGATCTGGTAATCGGTATGACGAAGGGGCATGAGTGGGCCGGCGGTAAGGGTAAGACTCCCGACGGTCATCCCTTCTTCCCCAACATCCCCACCGAGGAGGTCTTCACCTCGCCCGATCGTATGCGTGCTGACGGAATCGTCTATTCCGCAATGCCGCTTATCCATCACGGTAACAAGGTCGACGATTTTTGGATCAAGTTCGAGAACGGTCGTGTGGTGGATTACGACGCCCGCGTGGGCAAGGCGACACTCGCAAGTATCATCGATACTGACGAGGGCGCTGCCCATCTGGGAGAGGTCGCGCTCATTTCCAAGAACACGCCGATTCGCGAAAGTGGCATCCTGTTCTACGACACGCTTTATGACGAGAACGCTAGCTGCCATCTCGCGCTAGGTGTCGGTTTCCCCGAATGCATCGAGGGCGGGTATGACATGTCCAAGGAGGAGCTCCTGGAGCATGGCGTCAACGTCTCGAGCACGCACGTCGATTTTATGATCGGCACGGACGACATCGATATTGTGGGCATTACGCCCGATGGACGCGAAGTTGTGATTTTCCAGAACGGCCAATGGAGTTGGGAATAGTCCCAGACCGTGGTACAATGCCACCCGCGGGCCGTTAGCTCAGCTGGCAGAGCAGGGGACTTTTAATCCCAAGGTCCAGGGTTCGAACCCCTGACGGCCCACCCAAAGATTGTTGAGGCGGTCAACTTCGGTTGGCCGCCTTTTTTGTCGCCCTTTCATGGGTTCGAACCCGAAAGGGCGCGGAGCTGAGGAAACGCGTGAGCGTTTGCCAGCGCAGCGCGCAAGGCGCGAAAGCGCCGCAGCGGCCGCCTGCGGAGCAGGCTGAACCCCTGACGGCCCATCCAAAGAAAGGAATACGAAATGAAAACAAATAGATACGGAATTAGCGGCAGCACATTAAAGATAATAGCAGCCATTTCGATGGTTCTCGATCATGTAAGCAGGATCGTCCTGACCAATGGAATCATGACTCACGCATCGTACAGTCAGATATCAGACGAACAGTGGGCGATTCTAAGCGAGGCTTCGGATGTGCTTCATGTTCTTGGCAGAATTGCATTTCCCTTATTTTGCTTTTTGATAGTTGAGGGATTTTTGCATACTCATGACATAAAGAAGTACCTGCGAAATATGCTTGTCTTTGCAATCATTGCGGAGCCAATATACGATTTCGTTCAAACCGGGCAACTATTTGACCTTCGGCAACAAAATGTTATGTGTGAGCTCCTGCTTTCCTTGGTCTTTTTGATTATTCTGGAAAAGATACAAAGTCTTTCAAAATGGAAAAGGTGCATCGCAGAAACTGCTCTGATTGTTTTGACAGCACTGGCAGCTGAATACACTAAACTGGATGGCGGTGTGTATGGCATTCTGCTTGTGGCTGCATTCTATTTATTCCACGACAGCAAGGCCAAGATGTTCTTTGCTGCAGTATGCGCAGTGCTCCTTTCGTCATGCCATATAGTTGGCGGCGGATTTGAATTTGCTACAGCTAATGTATTTAATCCTGATATTGCTGCCGCGGTCGTTTCGTTGCTGCTTATCAATCTTTATAATGGCAAGCGAGGGCTGAAGCTCAAATATTTCTTCTACATTTTCTATCCGGCACATCTTGTTCTGCTTTATGGTGTCTCACTTATTGTTTTGAACTGTCTTTAAAAACTCTCAAACAAGCCTCTGAAAGCAGAAACAAATTGGCCCTAAGACTGCTTGTGAATTTCCGGAAGACCTGAGAGATGCGAGGATAGGCAACGAGGGCTGCAGAAAGATGCTTCTCAGTTCTCTGGCGAATCGCACGTATCTGTATGAGGATCACTTGCACACACTCATTAATAACAGTGATAAACACGGCAGATCTTCAAAACATGAGGCTGCGGAGGTCGAACGATGCTTCGAAAGCATGAATGGCAGCGAGAAAATGAGTTCGGAAGCGCCCTCTGGATGCTCCAGCATAGAAAAGAAAGCGATCGACTCCGGTTGGTTGCTTTTTTGTTGCCGCGACACGGGTTCGAACCCGAACTTCTCTATAAATAAGAACGCTTGGCGAACAAAACCCGCCTTTTACCGATGGGAAACAAATAGCCGATGCCTTTGGGGTAAAGTAGCGCTCCAGAGATGACCGATGTCTCAATACGCATAAAACAGCTGGTCACCGCCAATATCAGAAGCTGATGCTTCAGTTATAACCTCAGTGACGTGACTGAGGGACCTATTCATTTGTGAACAAAATATGGAGTGCCAGATTCCCGCCCCCGGGGCCCCTCCGGTCTGGCAATATATCTCCTTGCCGCGCGGCCCGGTCGAACCGGATGAGCCGCGCAGGCGTGCACCTTGAGAACCGGATACTGCGAGGATGGACACTTACTTCAGTGTCGCATCCGGGCAGACATCGAACCATTTGAAATGGTCTAACTTGGA